>Ga0116230_10000246_pt1 | contig 44537 bp, 33 predicted proteins | sample S1TSphfallax_3_FD_88678 | JGI IMG/M metagenome (GOLD analysis project Ga0116230, IMG submission 88678) | Host-associated microbial communities from peat moss isolated from Minnesota, USA - S1T2_Fd - Sphagnum fallax MG | ecosystem: Host-associated > Plants > Peat moss > Unclassified | place... | reverse complement strand
TTGGCGTTGATCGGCGTCCGGCCATCGGACGTCGATCGAGACGTCGATCGCCTCCTCGAGCGCATACTCAGGTTTAGGGTGTTCGACGATGGCCACGGCCGGATGAACTTGAGTCTCCGCGACGTCGGCGGGGGCCTGCTGTTGGTGCCGCAGTTCACGCTCGCCGCCGATACCCACAAAGGCACGCGGCCCGGCTTCTCGACTGCTGCGCCGCCAGACCAGGCGGCCCGCTTGTTCGTGCAACTGCAGCAGCGGGCGCAAAGCCTGCATCCGGCGGTTGCAACGGGCGTTTTCGGCGCCAATATGCAGGTGTCGCTGGTCAATGACGGCCCCGTGACCTTCTGGCTGGAGTCCTGAAGCCAGGCTGAGCCTCGAGGCGTCAAGTGCGACCGAACGCGCAGGACCGGGCGGCGGTCTACGTCATAATACGATTGGCGTATCATGACGGCTCAAACCGGTTTAACCCGGAATCGGAGAAACACATGTTCGACTCAAAAATGTTGTTGGTGATCCTGGCGATCGCCCTGGTCGTATTCGGCACGAAGCGCCTGCGCACCATCGGCTCGGATCTCGGTTCCGCGGTCAAGGGCTTCAAGAACGCGATGAACGAAGGCGAGACCGAAGAACAGTTGAAACAGATCAAGCAGGAAAAAGACGCTGATTTCGCCACCGCGCCGAAAAGCGAAGCGGAAGTCAAAGTGCCGCCGAAGACCAACGCGTAAGAGCGATGTTCGATTTTGGTTTCTCGGAAATCGTGCTCACCTCGGCCATCGCACTCGTCGTGCTGGGGCCCGAGCGTCTGCCGAAAGTCGCCCGACAAGTGGGCAACTGGATGGGACGTGCCCGCGTCATGGCGCGACAGCTCACGGAACAGCTCGAACGTGAGGTCAACGCCGACGAGTTGCTGAAGCAGCGTGCGCAGACGGCCTCGCGACAGGAAGCCGCGGCCACGTACCCGAGTCCGCTGCCCCCCGAGCATTTCCCGCCCGACCCCGCGGCCCCGGTGCCTACGCAGGTCGTCGTTGCACCCACCGAAGCCGCCCCGTTGCCGGCCGAAGCGGTGGCGCCGATGCGAGTGGCAGTGTCGGCCGAACCAACATCAGCGGCCGAAGCACCCGCCGTGACGCCCGTCGCCGTGACGCCCGTCGCCGTGACGCCCGTCGCCGTGACGCCCGTCGCCGTGACGCCCGTGGTCGTGCGGCCGCCGCGGACGCCGCACCCGAATTCACCCGAGATGATGCACGCGCGCGAGCGCACCGCGCGCGAGCAACCCGCGCCAGCCACCGATCAACCCGCTACTGCGACCAGCCTCAAGCCCGACGATGAGTGATCGGGGTGAGGAGCCTGGCGAACTGGCGGAAGGCACGCTGGTTTCGCATCTATTGGAGCTGCGCGACCGTCTCATGAAGGCGATGCTCGCGGTTCTGATCTGCTTCATTCCCTGCGCGATCTACATGAACCAACTGTTCACGTTCGTCGCGCAACCGCTGATCCACAAGTTGCCCGTGGGCGCGAGCTTGATCGCGACCAGCGTCGTCTCGCCGTTCATGGTGCCGTTCAAGCTGGCCTTCGTGGTCGCGATCGGCCTGGCGATACCCGTGATCCTTTATCAGGCTTGGGCCTTCGTCGCCCCGGGCCTGTACCGCCACGAAAAGAAATTGGCGATTCCACTGCTGCTGTCCAGCGTCATGCTGTTCTATGTCGGCGCCGCGTTCGCGTACTTCCTCGTTTTTCCGGCGATGCTCGGCTTCTTCGTCGGCACCACGCCGACGGGCGTGCAAATGATGACCGACATGGGCAGCTATCTCGATTTCGTGATGATATTGTTGCTGGCGTTCGGCGTCGCCTTCGAAGTGCCCGTGGCAACGGTGCTGCTCGTCTGGACGGGCTTCGTGAAAATCACGACCTTGACCAAGAACCGGGGATTCGTATTACTGGGAATTTTCATCTTAGCCGCTTTCTTGACGCCGCCGGACGCGGTCTCGCAGAGCTTCATGGCCGTGCCCATGTACCTGCTCTATGAAATCGGCATCGTGATGGCCAAGTTGTTGTTGAAAGACAAACTAGCCGCACGGGCGAAGGAAGACGCCGAGCGCGAGGCCAAGGCTTAGTGAGTTCCACGTTCTTCGGCCATCCACGTGGCCTCGCGACGCTGTTTTTCACCGAAATGTGGGAACGCTTCACCTACTACGGGATGCGGGCACTGCTCGTCCTGTTCCTCGTCGGGGCCGTCGCCTCCGGCGGCTTCGGCATCGACGACAAGACCGCAACCGCGATCTACGGGCTGTACACGGCGGCCGTTTATCTTGCCGCCCTGCCCGGCGGTTGGGTCGCCGATCGACTCATCGGCGCGCGGCGCGCGGTGCTGTTCGGCGGCCTGACCATCGCGCTCGGCAACGCCTTGCTCGCGCTCTCGCGCAATCCCGGGGGCTTCTATCTCGGCCTGGTCGTCGTGGTCGTCGGAGTCGGATTGCTGAAGCCGAATGTCAGCGCGATGGTCGCCGAACTCTACCCGGAGGGCGGCGCGCGCCTGGATGCCGGCTTCACGCTGTTCTATATCGGCATCAACATCGGATCCTTCCTGGGTCCCTTGGTCACCGGCTTCGCACAGGAGCGCTACGGCGCACGTGCGGGCTTCGGCGCTGCGGCCGTGTTCATGGGCATCGGTGTCCTGCAGTACGTTCTCACCCGGCGCTTTCTCGGCACGGCCGGCATCTACAATCGCAACACCCTGGAGACGGCGCAGCGGGCGCGACTGTGGTTGCGGCTCTGGCTCGGTCTCGCGATCTTTGCCGCGGGCTTGATCGCCTTCGCGCTCGGCTGGATCGTCGTTTCGCCCGTGACGCTGGCGCATTACACGGCCGCGTTGATCGTCAGCATGTCGGTGCTGTACTTCGCGTTCTACTTCCTCTTCGGTGGACTCACGCGCGTGGAGCGTGGCCGCGGCATCGTGCTGGTCGTTCTGTTCCTGGGCAGCGCGGCCTTTTGGGCCGGCTACGAGCAAGCCGGCTCTTCCTTGAATTTATTCGCCGAACGCTACACCGATCGCTATGTCGGCTTCCTGCATTTCACGATTCCCACCGAGTGGTTCCAGTCGCTGAATCCCTTCTACATCGTCGTGTTCGCGCCGGTCGTCGCCTGGGCGTGGCTGGCGCTCGCGCGCCGCCATCTCGACCCGTCGGTACCCGCGAAATTTGCGATCGGCGTGATCTTGATGGGTTCCGGGTTTCTGTTGATGGTGGCTGCCTCGACGCTCGTGGCCGGCGGTTCCAAGGTGTCGCCCAACTGGCTGATCCTGACCTATTTGCTGCACACCTTCGGCGAGCTCTGTTTGAGTCCCGTGGGACTGAGCTATTTCAGCAAACTGACGCCGAGACGCTTCGTCGGCCAGATGATGGGCATGTTCTTTCTGTCGATTTCGCTGGGCAACCTCGCGGCCGGACTGATCGCCGGAGAGTTCGACGCGGAAAACCTCGCCGCGATGCCGGGGCAGTATCTGCACATCGTCTATTTTGCAGTCGGCTTAGGGTTGGTGCTGTTGGCCTTGTCCAATCCGGTCAAGAAACTCATGGGCGGCCTGCGCTGACCGACCGACTCGATCATGCGCGGCTCTCAGCAGCATCTGTTCAGCGCCGCCGGACGATGATCTCGACCCTGCCCTTGGGTCCGACGAACCAGGAGCCCACGACGCTGACGACACTGACGATGACCGCCGTCCAGAAAGCAGCCCAGAACCCGTCGACATGCATGCCGGGCAGGATCCACGCGACGAGACCGACCATGCCGGCGTTGATGATCAGTAGGAAGAACCCCAAGGTGAGCACGGTCATCGGCAAGGTCAACAAGATTGCGACCGGGCGCACGACCGCATTGACCACGCCGAGCAGGAGGGCCGCGAGCACCAGCGTCGCCGGCGTGTCGATCGCGACGCCGCTGACCCAGGCGGTCGCGAGCCATAGTCCCAAGGCGGCAATCGCGGCGCGAACTAAAAAGCCGAGCACCTCAGACTCTCCCGTGGCTCAGTAATCCAGGCCCGGCAAGGGAGCGTCCCTCGGCGGCGGTGGCGCCTTCGGCTTCTTCGGCCGCGGCGGATTTTCGAGCGTCACCTTGATGCGCGAGAGCCAGCGCTCCCAACTCAAACGGATTCGGGTATAGGAGTGATTCCAGGCCTCGGCCTCCGGGATACCGGAACCCAACAGACGCAACGACGTCATCGTTTCACCCGGCCGCATGTCGAGCAGAAAATCATCGACGATCGCGCTGTCGCTGGGCGGCGAGCCGGGTCCGCTCAAGTAGATGAGCCGCAGGCGGCGGTTGAGGTCGAACACGTCGATGTGCGCTTCCCGGCCGCCGGCGGACGGCTTACCGAGCCGGTAGACGCCACCCTTGCGCGCATCGATCTCGGCATGACCACCCGACCAGATCTTGATCAGGTCGGCATCGGTCAGGGCGCGCCAAACGCGCGCGATGGGCGCCTCGATCTCGACGAGGTGCGCATAGCCGCGGGTGCCGGAACGTCGCGACGTATGGGGAGCATTCATAAAAAAGTCCGTCTAGTGAGGGTGTTAGAATCGCGCATTCGCAGGGGAACATCCATGGCTTATGTCGATATCGTGACCATACTCGCAGTTCTTCAGTTCATTGTTTTTGCAATGAAGGTGGCGGGAGCGCGTGGACGGTACGGCATCAAGGCGCCGGCGACGACGGGGAACGAAATCTTCGAGCGATACTTCCGCGTACAACAAAACACCATGGAACTACTGCTCTGTCTGCTGCCGGGATTGTACCTGTTCAGCCGCTACCTGAACCCGATGTGGGCCGCACTCCTCGGTGTCGTTTACCTGGCTGGTCGCGAAATCTATGCCGCGAGCTACGTCAAGAATCCTGCCAAGCGCAGTGTGGGCTTCGCGCTGAGCATGTTGCCCGTCTTATTCCTCCTGATCGGAGGCTTCGTGGGCGCCGTGCGCCAGGCGTCCGGGTTCTGATTCCGAGCGAACTTCTGCTAGAGTAAACGCCGATTCGAAGCTGGGGTGGCCGCAAGGCCTGAGATGCTCTTGGGAACGCAATCGCGTTCCTTGAAGGGGCGAACCCATTGAACCTGATCCGGTTAATACCGGCGGAGGGAGCGTCTTGAAGATCCGTCAAGGAAGCTTGTTGCTATTTTTTCTCCTTGGCCGCGCCTTGGCCGACGAGAGCAACCCCACTGACAGCCTGCAGGAGATCGTCGTCACGGCGACGCTGCACGCGATCGCGCAGACCGAGTTCCCAGGCAGCGTCAGTGTCTTGGGCGCGCAGCAATTGCGCGATGCGGGTCAGCAGCATTTCGAGGACGTGCTGGCGCTGGTCCCGAATCTCGATTGGGCCGGGGACACCTCGCGGCCGCGGTATTTTCAGATTCGCGGCATCGGCGAACTGCAGCAGTACCAGGGCGCGCCGAACCCGTCCGTGGGCTTTCTGATCGACGACATCGACTTCAGCGGTTTGGGATCCGCCGCGACCTTGTTCGACCTCGATCGCATCGAGGTGCTGCGCGGTCCGCAGGGCACGGTCTACGGCGCCAATGCGCTCGCGGGACTCATTTACGTCAAGAGTGCCGCGCCCGAGGAGACGTTCGGCGGCCGGGCCGAGGCCGACATCGGCAACTACAACACCCAATCCTACGGAGCCGTGCTCACGGGACCCGTGCCGGAACTCGACTCCGCGTTTCGCCTCGCAGTGCAGCGCTACACCAGCGACGGTTACTATTACAACGCCTATTTGCACCGGGATACCGACGAGCGCGACGAGCTCACCGTGCGAGCGCGCTGGCGTTTCCAGCCCGCCGACGATCTACGCGTGGATGTATCGTTGCTGCGTGCCCAGATGGACAACGGCTACGACGCCTTTTCGATCGACAACTCGCGCACCGTCGAATCCGACCAGCCCGGCATGGACGTGCAAAACTCGGACGGCGTCTCGGCCCGCGCCGAATACACAGGCTGGGGACCCAGGACGCTGACGGCGATCGCGACCTACGCCGACTCAGGTATCCATTACAGCTACGACGGCGATTGGGGCAATCCGATTCTCTGGGCGCCCTACACCTATCAGTACGAAGAAGCGCAGTATCGCTACCGATCGACGCGCAGCCTCGAACTGCGCCTGGGCGATTCCGAGGCGCACGGCTTCTCCTGGCTGTTCGGAATCTATGGTTTCCAACTGCGCGAAAGCCTCAGCGATACCAACACCGGGCTCTATGTCGACCCCTACGATGCGAGCCAGAATTCCGACACGTTGACGGTGCTCACCAGCGAGTTCGAATCGCGCACGGGGGCCCTCTATGGGCAGATCGAGGCAGATATTGGCCCGCGACTGCGCTGGTCCTTGGGATTGCGCGGCGAACGACAGACGGCGGACTACGATGATTTGACCACGAATCTCGGCGGCCCGAGCACCACCAATCAATTCAGTCCAGTTTATGACCTCTGGGGCGGTCATGCTTCACTCGACTTCGGGCTGGCCGACGGACAGCATGTCTATGCCCTGTTGGCGCGCGGCTACAAGGCGGGCGGCTTCAATTTGAGTCCCGGTCTGCCCGCGGACGAACAGACTTTCACGCCAGAAACCGACCTCAACATGGAAGTCGGCTACAAGCTCGCGAGTCCCGGCGGGCGCTTGCGCTGGGACACCTCGGTGTTTTACATGCAGCGCGAACACGAGCAACTCCTGACCGGCACCCAGCTCGACCCCGACGACCCGGACGCCTTCATTTTTTACACGGGCAACGCCCGCTCCGGTTACAACGAGGGCGTGGAAAGCACGGCGGCGTGGCGCGCGACCCGCACGCTGGAATGCGGCGGCTCGCTGGGACTGCTGCGTACGCAGTACAGCGGCTTCATCCAGAACGGTATCTTCTTGCCGAACCGCTCGCTGCCGGACGCACCCAATTGGCAGGCCGCGGTCAATGCGACCTGGCGCGATCCACGGGGGCCGTACGTGCGCATCGATGTGACCGGCATGGCCTCTTTCTACTACGACATGCCGCCGAATCCGACGGCTTCAAACAAGTATGGACTGGTGAACGCCAAGCTCGGCTGGGAGCATGGACGCTACGAAATCTACTGGTGGGGTCGAAACCTGCTCGACAAGACCTATACGGTGCGCGGTTTCTACTTTGGCGATGTGCCGCCGAATTTCCCGTACGAGACCTACGTACAGCGCGGCGATCCGCGCAACTGGGGCGTGCACCTCACGGCGCGCTTTTAGCGCATCGAGACCGCGGACAAGCGCGCGCCGACGCCGACCGATTGCAGCCAATTCTTGACGCGCGTGGCATCGGCGAGGCGGGTGTACTTGCCGAGCGAATCGAGCAGCACGATGACGACGGAGCGCCCCTCGATCACGGTCTCCATGACCAGGCAGCGCCCGGCTTCGGTGATATAGCCGGTTTTCTGCAGGACGATGTTCCAGGTGGGATTCGAGACCAGCCGGTCGGTATTGTGGAACTCGACCAGATGGCGTTTGACGCGGACCGCATAGCTCGGGTCGGTGGAAAAATCTCGGATGGTCGGATTGCGCGAGGCGGCAATCACGAGCTTGGCCAAGTCCTGGGGACTCGCGACGTTATCGCTCGATAGGCCCGTGGGTTCGACGAAATGTGCGGTGGTCATGCCCAAAGCACGCGCCTTCGCGTTCATTGCGCGCACGATCGCGGGAATTCCGCCGGGATAATTGCTGCCCAGAGAGTGCGCCGCCCGATTCTCCGACGCCATGAGCGCCAGATGCATCATGTCGCCACGGGTCAGGACCGTGCCGACCGTGAGTCGCGAGAACGAGCCCTTGCCGAAATCCTGTTCGTCGGCGGTCACTTCGATCGGTTCATCGAGCGACTGACCGGCATCGAGGACGACCAGGGCCGTCATGAGCTTCGTGATCGAGGCGATCGGTGCGGCCACGCCGGCGTTCTTGGACAGCAATACCGACGAGTTGGTCGGATCGACGACCAGCACGGACGCGGACCGCAGATTCGGGTCACGCTGGGCGAGGTGACTCTCGTGCGCGATCTTGGCCGCGGCATGCAGCGACGTGAGGCCAAGTGACAGCAGGACAGCAGCTCGAATCAGCTCTTTTCTCGCGCGACGGGCTACGGTCATCTGGCTAATCTCGATTTCACTTAAGATGATACAGCTAAGCACATGTCAATCGGACAGTACTGTGACTTGATCGTAACTTTACAGATTGCCGGCGCCGCCGCAAGGGTTTCATGCCAACGGCAGGGGTTTTTTTCCCTGCCAAGGCGATGCGCGCGGCGCTAAACGCGCGGTCTCGGCAGGCAGGCGCCGGCTAGCCTCGCGGCGGCAGAGCGGCCGTCACGGCGTCGCCGTGCGACACCGTCGGGACTTTCAACTCTTGCAATGCCCGCCGCACATCCGGGTCGTCGCGCGGTGCCAGCTCGGTCTCCTCTCTCGCTTTGTCATCACGCGGCAGTTCGATATCCGGCACGATGCCTTTGTGGTTGATCGAGGCACCGGAGGGTGTGTAATACAAGGACGTGGTCAGTTTGAGCGCCGTCTGGGCGGTAAGCGGGATGACCGTTTGCACGGAGCCTTTGCCGAACGTGGTCCGCCCCATGAGTGTCGCACGATGGTCGTCCTTGAGCGCGCCGGCCACGATCTCCGCGGCGGACGCCGAGCCACCATTGACCAGTATGACGATGGGCGCGCCCTGCAGGACGTCGCCCGGGGTCGCGTCCATCTCGAACTTCGAATCGGGCGTACGTCCCTTTGCGGTGACGATCACCCCGGAATCGAGAAACGCATCGGCGACCGCGACGGCCGCCTCGAGAACGCCGCCGGGGTTGTCGCGTAGATCGAGCACCAGACCCTTGAGCGGCGTTTTGTTCTGCTTGCGCAGCGCTCGCAACGCGGCATTCATCTCCTCGCCGGTGGTCTCGCTGAATTGCGCGATGCGCACGTAGCTGTAGCCGGGTTCCAGCAGATCGGAGTGCACATTGTGCAATTCCACGCGCTGGCGCTTGACCGAGAACACCAGGGGTTCCGCATTGCCCTCGCGCTCGACGCCTATCTTGACCGTGCTGCCGTCCTTACCGCGCATCCGCCCGATCGTGTCGTCGAGACTCGAGGTATTGACCGCGACTCCGTCGATCGTGACGATGACGTCTCCGGATTTGATGCCCGCGGCTGCGGCCGGCGAGCCTTCGAGCGGCGCGATCACGACGACCTCGTCGTCCTGCAACGCGACCTCGATGCCGACGCCCGAGTACTCTCCGGAACTGTTGATCTTGATGTCGTCGTAGTCCTCGCCCGCAAGAAACGCCGAGTAGGGATCGAGCGAGGAGACCATGCCGCGGACCGCCGCTTGCAGCAACTGGTGGTCGTCGACCGGGTTCACGTAGTCCACTTTGACGCGCTCCAGCACTTCGGCGAAGAGCTGTGCATCCTGCCAGGGCATGCCTGCGCCGAGCGCGGGCGGCTTGTCGGCGAGCACTCCGCGCGACAGGCCGAGCGACAGGCCCAAGGCGGCGCCCAGGCCGAGGTAGAGAGCATTGCGGGTTCTTTGCTGCATCGAGCGTCGAAGCATACGCTGCGGCGGCAGGACTGGGCTAGTCAGCAATTCCCGCGATCAGTGGTTCAGGCGGCCCGGGACCGGCACGTGATCGAACAGACCCGTGGACGTTGCGAAGCAGGAATAGAGCGGCAGGTCGGCAATCACGTCGTCGAGAGCCATGGGCTTGCCGATGAAGAAGCCTTGTCCAAAATCGACCCCCAGCCTCGTCACGAGGGCGCGGATCGCATCCGTCTCGATTTGCGCGGCTATCGTCTCCATGCCGAAAGTTTGCGCGAGCTGGGTCGTCGCCAACATCATGGACTGCGAACGGGAATTGTCGATGAGGTTGAGACTGAACGCCCCGTCGATCTTGATGCACGACAACGGCAGGGCACTGAGATGCGACAGCGAGCCGAGTCCTCGGCCGAAGTTCTCGACGGTGAAATGCACTCCCTGATCGCGCAGGCGCCGCATATGCGGCGCGATGCATTCGATTTGCCCGAGGGCCGCTTGCTCGGCGAACTCGAAGGCGATGCAGTCCGGGTCGATGCGCGTCGACCGCAGCAGGTGTTCGATCATGCGCCAGATCTCGGCGTCGACCAGCGATGCCGCCGAGAGGTTCAGCGAAAAACGTGCCGGATGCGCGCCGAGGACGTTGCGACAGGCGCCAAGCCGGGCGAATGCCTGCTCCAACACCCATTTGTCGATGCGCTGCGCGAGGTCCGGACACAGCGCAGTATTCATGAGCTTCTCGTAACTGAGACGCGTGCCGTCGGACGCACGCATGCGCAGCAGCACTTCGAAGCGCGGGTCCGCGGGCATGCCGGCAAGGGGCATGATGGGCTGGGCCAGCAATTCCAGGGAGTCGCAGGCGAGCGCGGCGGCGACTTGCGAAATCAGCGTCGTCGCACCCCGTGCCGGCGAAAAATGCACGCCGCCGTGGAAGATTTCAACGCGATTGCGGCCGCGGTCCTTGGCGCTGCGGCAGGCAAACTCCGCCGCCGCCAGTGCCTGCGCCAATTGCGTGTCGGAGTCGGCAATGCGGGCCACGCCGATGCTCAAGGAGACGATCAAGGGTTTGTCGCCGCGCACGCCGCTCTGCGTCACCGCCGCTGCACGGAGCTCCTCGGCGACGCGCGCCACGGGCTCGATGCCGCAACAGGGTATGAGCATCGCGAAGCGATCCCCGGCGATGCGCGCGGCGATGATGTCTTCGTGGCAACGCTTGCGTAACAGCGCCGCGACCTCGCGGATCACCTCGTCGCCCACCGGCATGCCGTGATTCTCGTTGACCACGTTGAGCTGATCGATGTCGATGTACAGCAGACCGAAAGCAGCGGTCGGCTTGGCGCGCCCGGCGAGGCGCAGCTGCGCCTCGGCGACGAACGCGGCTTGCGTGAGCAGCCCCGTCTTGAAATCGAAACTCGAATGCGTGATCTGCGCCACCTTGCGCGCGAGCAGCTCGAGGACTTCGGCGTCCCGCAATTGGAAGTCGGGATCCGTATCGAGGCGGAAGACGGCGATGACGCCGACCACGCGGCGCAACTCGTCGCGGATGGGCGTCGAGATCGCCTTGTACGGCAGCGGGTCCTTGGTCGCGTCGAGCGCCAGCCGGTTGGCGACCAGGGTGCAACCATGCAGCTGCGCACGCGTCATCAGGTGGCGATGCAATTGCATCAACACGCCGGCTTCGATCGCGCGTGCCTGGCCGGGCGCGGGATGGGACAGCATGAGCTTGCGTTCGGGGATGAGGATTGCGGCGAGCATGCCGGGGAGATACTCGAGCGCGAGTGCCGGGATGTCCGTAAAGGCGATCCTGCCGGCGGCGCAGCCCGCTTCCGACAAACGCTTGAACAGTTCCAGGTGACGACTGTTGTCGGCGAGATCCGCATGTAATTCGCCGATCGCGGCCTGCGCCGCGAGTTCGCTCTGCAGACAGTCGAGCGCCGGTTTGATGGCGAGATGCACGTTGGCGAGGTCGGCGACGGCCGCAGATGCGCCGCGCATGCCGACCACGACGAGCCCGAGGATCTCGCCGAGTGCGCCGCGCACCCGAAAGCCGTAGCGCGCCGAGCCCGCATCATGGGTGTCGCGCAGGCCGTCCAAGTCGCTCTGGCGGTTGGTGCCCGAACTCGCGAGGATCGCCAAGGTGGCGCGTAAGGCGGGCTGCGGCTCCGCTTCGCTGGACCAGATCAAGCGGCCGTCGGCCCCGGCAAGCAGCGCGTGTTCGACGTCCGGCCAGAGCCGCTGCAGGAGTGCGCCATAAGCGTTCCAAGTATCGATCGAGGCGGCCATGTCACTCCTATCAGCGTGAATCCGAGCGTACACCTTCCGTCAATCGGAGGGGGGATTCCGGGACGTGCTCGTCAGTTCGCGCGGCCCGAAACCAGCGCCGGGTCGAAGCGCACTGCGGCTGTCGCACCGCGCAGACAGACGGCAGCCGTGCGGCATGACGAGCATGCGACATAAGCCGGAGTTCTAGGGGTTTCCCCGAAGCCAGGCCCTGGTATCCACCGACTTCCTTCCCTGGCGAATCTCGAAATAAAGCCGCGCCGAGCTGCCGGCTGCATCGCTCAAGCCGGCGATGACATCGCCGGGGGCAACCCGGTCGCCGACGGACTTGTAGAGGACTTCCGCGTGCCCGTAGAGGCTGAGATAGCCGTCGCTGTGTCCGATGATCAACAGCAAACCGAGCCCCGGCAACCAATCCGCGTAGATCACGCGGCCGGCATACGGGGCACGCACCTTGGCCCCCTCGCTCGCTTCGATGACGATCCCATTCGGTGGATCGTGGGGATGCGCGACGAGCCTTCCGGCGACGGGCCAGGGCAGTCTGCCCTTCAGTTGCTGGAAGTCTTGTTCGGCGTCTTGCGGAAGCTGCTGCAGCACGCTCGCGAGCTCCGCGAGCAGCGACTCGACCGCTTGGCTCTCGCGCCTGAGTCCGGCGAGTTGCTCGTCACCGGTCTTCACCTGCGCGGCAAGCGCGGCGAGCGTGGCGAGGCGCAGGGCTCGGGCGCTCTCGAGTTCGGCGAGTTCCCGGCTGCCGTCTCGGCCCAAGGCCTTGAGGCGTGCCGATTGCTGCTCGATCTCGATCGCGATGGCTTCCAGCTGCTGCTGACGGGCGCGGATGGCGTTGATTTGCGCAGCCCGCTCGCGGCCAAAATAGCCGTAATACGTGAGCAGCCGGCCGAGAGCCGCCGGATCGGTCTGACTCAACAAGAGCTTGAATTGCTCCTGGCGGCCGATCATGTAGGCAGCCACGATCTGGCCCGCGAGCGCCGCGCGTTCCGAATCGAGTTCGGCGCGGGTTCGTGCCTGTTCTTCGATCGACAGGCCGCGGCGCCGTTCGGCCGCCGTGACCGCCGCGTGCAAGACCTCGAGACTGCGGCGTTTGGCCGTGATGGCGAGTTCCAGCTGCCGCAGGCGCGCGCCGAGCGCATCCCGCTGCGCGAGCTCCGCGGCGCGCTGCTTGGTCAGCTCGTCGATACGCGCCCGCAACGCGGCGAGCTTGGCCTTGGCTTGCGCGGATTCCACCGGGGCGGGCTGCACCCGCGCGGGCAAGGGCTGCGGCGGTGGCATGCGCAGCGACGCGCGCGCGGCGGCGCCCGCCGCCGGGGCCGCCGCTAGTGCCAGGCCCAGTACTGCAGCTTTCGCTAAGTGCTTGAAACGTTTCATCGGGGAGGTCAAGCATACAAGCCTTGTACCCGCTGCTATACTTGCGCCCCCAAAAATCGAGAGTGTTTTTCAGCACATGCAGCAGCTTTTGGAATACGCAGGCCATCACCCGTACCTCGTCGCAGGCGCGGTCGTGGCGGCCGTTGTCGTGATCTTGTACGAGCTGCGCGCGCGCGTTCAGGCGTTCGCCGCCTTGAACTCGATGCAGGCTGTCCGACTCATGAATCAAGGCGCACTGGTGCTCGATTTGCGGGCCAAGGACTCGTTCGAAGCAGGCCACATCGCGGAGGCGCGCAACGTGCCCGCGGCGACGCTACCGGCCGAGGCCGACGCCCTGGCGAAGAAGTGGCGTGACAAGAACGTCATCACGTACAGCGACGATGGTCGCGAAGGGGCCAACGCGGCCCGGACCTTGGCGAAACTCGGTTTCACCAAAGTCTTCAACCTCGAGGGTGGCCTGAACGCCTGGCTCAAAGATAATCTCCCCCTCGCGAAATCGGCGGGGGCCAACAAGCAACTCGGCAAATGAGCCAGCCGGACATCAAGATTTATCTGACCGGATGGTGTCCGTATTGTCAGCGGGCAAAGCAGCTGCTCGGCCAAAAGGAATTGGCATTCACCGAAATCGACATCGAGGATGACCCGGCCTTGCGCACCGAGATGATCGAGAAGAGCGGCCGGCGCACCGTGCCCCAAATCTTCATCGGCGCGCGGCACGTGGGGGGCTGCGATGACCTTTTTGCACTCGATCGCAGCGGCGAGCTGGATCGGCTAATTCAGGGGGATTGATGAACGACATGACCGGACCGGCGCCACAAACCAATGTGGGTGGCGTGCAGATCACTTTGCAGACCGTTTATTTGAAAGACTGTTCTTACGAGTCCCCGAACGGCCCTCGTTTGCCGAACAACCAGGCTTGGGAACCCAAGTTTCAGATGAACATGAACACGACGGCCGAGGAAGTCGCGCCGGACGTGCGCGAAGTCTTGCTCACGATCACGCTCGAGGCGAAGCAGGGCGATGCCACGCTGTATCTCGTCGAGGTCAAGCAAGCCGGTATTTTCGTCGTGAACGGCGCGACGCTCGAGGATTACAAGCGATTGATCGGCAGCTTCTGCCCGAGCGTGCTGTTTCCCTACGCCCGCGAGGTCATTTCCGATTTGATCACGAAGGGCGGCTTCCCGAACTTTTTGCTGCCGCTCGTCAATTTCGACGCCTTGTTTGCGCAGGCGTCGGAGTCGCCGAGCCTGCAGCAACCCGGCCTGGTCAACTAGGCCCAAGGAGCCTTGATGTCAGCTGTGCGCCCAGAACCGATGGCGGTGATCGGCGCCGGCTCCTGGGGCACGGCGCTCGCGGTCCAACTGGCGCGCGAAGATCACCCGACGCTCTTGTGGGCGCGCGACCCGGCACAGGCTGCGGCGATGGCGCGCGACCGCTGCAATACCCGCTACTTGCCCGGCGCGGCGTTTCCGGCACAGCTGTCCGTGACGGCGGATTTGGCTGAGGTTCTTGAGGTGGCGCGCGATGTGCTCGTGGCCGTGCCCTCGCGTGCGTTTCGTGCCGCGCTGAGCACGATCGCGTCCGGGCTCCTGCCGACTGCGCGCGTCGCGTGGGCGACCAAGGGATTCGAGCTGTCCACGGGCTTGCTACCCCATCAGATTGCCGCCCAAGTCCTCGGCGCGCGACCGTGTGCCGTGGTCTCGGGACCCACCTTCGCGAAAGAGGTCGGTGCGGGCCTGCCGACCGCGATGACGATCGCCTCCGTCGACGAGGTGTTCAGTGCGGAACTCGCGCAGGCGATTTCGGGCCCGAATTTTCGTGCCTACACCCAAACCGACATCGTCGGCGTCGAGGTCGGCGGCGCCGTGAAGAACGTCATTGCGATCGGTTCCGGAATTGCGGACGGCATGGGGTTCGGCGCCAATACCCGGGTGGCGCTGATCACGCGCGGACTTGCGGAGATGATGCGCTTAGGCGTCGCGCTCGGCGCCAAACGCGACACCTTCATGGGTCTCGCCGGATTGGGCGATCTGGTCTTGACGTGCACCGACGATCAGTCGCGCAACCGGCGTTTCGGCATGGCCTTAGGGCAGGGCGGCAGCTTTGGCGCGGTGACGGCGAGCTTCGATCAGGTCGTCGAGGGTGTCGCGGCGGCACGCGCGGTCAACGAGGTCGCCGCTCGACTGGGCGTCGAGATGCCGATTTGCCGGGAGGTTTATGAGGTCATGCACGAGGGCAAGGCCGTACGCGAGGCGGTGCAGGCGCTCATGGGGCGCGAGATGCGGCCGGAGACGGAGTGAGCGACCCGCTTTAGAGCGAAGGCAGGTGCGCGACGATTTCTGCCGCCAGTTTGGCCGGCTCGAGACCGGCGGTATCGTGGGCTTGCGACCAAACGACCGTGCCGTCGGCGACCTTCGCCACCTCGACGGTGAGCCGCGAGGCGGCGCCGACAGGCGCGATGCGGCCGTACAAGATGTAGGTCGCATGCTTCGACCGTCCGAGCGCCAAGGCCGTGTCGAGGTCGGGCTTGGGCGCCGGGTCCTTGCTCAAACTCACCTTGTCGGAATTCGCGATCACGGCGAGGCCATAGGCGAGCACGAAACTCTCGTTGGCGAGCTGCTGCGCGGCCGCATCGCCGGGCGGCGCCGTAAAGGCGATCGCGAGCAAAGGGCTATCGGTCGCGGCGGCGCTATCCTCATCCTCGGAGAATTCGGAGGCCACCGCGGAACCGAGTTTGCTGAGATCGTTCTTGTCCGGCCCGGACGCGAAGCCCTTGGCGATCGTGCGCAACTTTTCGATGTCCTGCGGCGTCGAGTTCTCGGCAGTCGCATGAGGCGAGTAGGGATTGCAACGCGACATCAACGCCACGAACAACCAGACATAGGCGATGATGCGGACCCAGCGCGGCAGCCTTTTGAATAGCACCCACGCCGAACGCGTGGCCCAGATCGCGACCTCGGCCAAGAATCGCAGCCTCTGGCCCGGTTCCTCGCGCGGAAACTCGAGGATTCCGGGGTCGGCCGCGGCCCGGGCAGCGGGCGGCGGCGTCCCGCCCAGTTTGCGCGGCTGCGGCTGCTCGGCCGGGTTTCCGTTGGCGATGCGACGGCAGAGGGTTTCCAGCGCCCGCGTCGGTTCGCCGCGCGGCACCTTCAACCACTGCACCATCAGGAATTTCTCGGGCACTTTGGCCGTCGCCTGCTCGGTCTCGTCGATCACGATCGGCAGCAAAAACAGATGGTCGTCGGCCATGTCGAGCGTGCGCTCGACGGCGAGCCGCCACTCGCGCCGAAAATAGCCCTCGCGACGCGCCTCGGTCTGCGCCGAAACCAAGGCCATGAAATAGTCGCACTCGCGGATTTGGCGCCGGATTTTCTGGTCCCAGGCCTCGCCGCCGCCGAGCTCGCTCTCGTCGTACCAGACGTCGAGCCCGTAGTTCGGCAGAGCGTCGCGCAGCCGCCGCGCGGCGTCGCGATCCTCCGAGGCATAGCTCAAGAAAACCGATGGTCGAGCAGCCGTGGAATCGACGGGGTCGTTCTCAGGCACTTTCACGCACTCCGGTGGGCGGCCGCCCGCATTCTAGCAGCAAGCTTCCGGCTGCCCATCGCGCCGCCAGAGTCGCGGCCAAGGGAAATACTCAGACGCGCTGCTCGCGCCTGACTTGCGAAAATTTCCACAGGGAATAATCTTGTAGCCACCACCGTTGCAAGTCCCGCCAGAGGACCTAGCGTCCAGGCAGGGCATGAGCAACGGCTGGTTCGGTGACGAGCATTACGGGGAAATGCATTCAACATCAATCTATAAAGTCGCGTCGCACGCGAGGAGTCATCCATGGCAGGGAAATCCAGTTTGAATGAGAGTCGTCGCACGTTCGTAAAATTACTCGGGCAGGGCAGCGTTTTGATTCCGATCCTCGGACTCGAAGCCTGCGGCAAACCGCAAGCCACGGCGAGCACCGCGAGCGCGCCCGCACCAGCGCCGGCGCCGGAACAGCCGCAGGGCACGGCGATGGACGCCGAGGCGGGGCAGACCGCCAGTTCCACGCCGGCGGCATCGGGCAGCGAGCTGCCGCACATCAGCATCGACGATCCGGCCGCGCGCGCGGTGGGTTTTTCGCTCGACGCCAGCAAGGTGGACAGGGCGAGATATCCGGAGCATCTGAAAGGCCAGGTCTGCCGCAAATGCGTGCAGTTCAAGGGCGGTCCGACGGACCCCTGGGGCCCATGCATGGTGTTCGCGGGTAAGCAAGTGCCTGCCGGCGGCTGGTGCACTTCGTTCGCAGCACGCGTCTAAGACGTCACCATGAGCACGGCGAGCGTCAACACCATGACGCCGGTGCGAATCGTCGGCTCGGGCACGGGCGCGAAGTAGGGCGAGTGATTGACGGGCACGGGTTTGGCCTGTGCCTTGTAGTCGGCCAGCATGGCGGGATCATCGCCGCCGATCCCGAAAAACAGGGACGGCACGCCGGCGTCGACGAACTCGGAGAAGTCCTCGCTCGCGGTAAAGCCGGGCTCGGTCGCGGGAATGAAGCTGAGCTTGTCGCCGAAGACTCCTTTGAGCACAGCGGCGGCATCGGCCGCCAAGCGCCCATCGTTGTGCACGGATGCGGTGCCGTGCACATGCGTGACGTCGGGCGGCGGCGCCCCGGCCATTGCGGCGACCGCCAGCGCGGTTCTTTCGACGCCATCGATCAGGCCGGTTCGGACCGCGGGTGAGAACGAGCGCAGCGTGAGCTTGAGTTCGGCTCGGTCGGGAATGATGTTTTCCACCGTGCCGGCCTGGAAGCTGCCGACCGTCACCACGCCGAAAGCCTGGGGATCCTTTTGCCGGCTGATCACGTCCTGGACTGCGGTCACGAAATTCGCGCCCATGACGATGGGATCGATGCTCTTGTTCGGCATCGAGCCGTGGGCGCCGCGCCCGTGGAAGACGATGTCGATGGAATCCGAGGCTGAACTGACCGCACCATCCTTGATCGAGACGGTGCCATAGGCGTCCGGCCCGACATGCGCCGCGAAGGCGAAGTCGGGCCGGGGAAAGCGCGTGAACAGCCCGTCGGCCAGCATCGCCTTCGCGCCGCTGACGATCTCCTCGGCCGGCTGGCCGATGAAGACCAGCGTGCCGTGCCACTGGTCTTTGAGCGCGACCAACGCCTCGGCCGTCCCCAACCACCAGGCCATGTGCGAGTCGTGGCCGCAGCTGTGGTCGACGTAGCTCGGCTTGCCGTCGAGCTGTTGCTGGGCGTGGCTCGCATAGCTCAAGCCGGTCTTCTCCTCCATCGGCAGGGCGTCGAGTTCGGTGCGCACGAGCACGGTCGGGCCCGCGCCGTTGCGATACACGGCGACCACACCGGTCTGACCGACATGCTCGGTGACGGTGAAGCCGAGCTTGCGCATTTCGGCGGCGAGCAGGGCGGCGGTCCGGTTCTCTTGAAAAGCCAGTTCCGGATGCGTGTGAATGTCCTTGTAGAGCGCATCGAGGTGCGGGTAGTCCCGGTCGAGGATCGCGTCGATGCGCTGCCGGGCTGCGGCCACATCGAAACCCGGCGGCGTTGCGCCCGACGCCTCCGCACTCGCACTCGCAAACATGAGGATGCTGGACAGGAATAGCGGGGCTTTGGTCATGCAGCGGGTCCCTTTGTTCGTGGCCACCCACACTACTGATTGGGCATGCAGTGGTCAAAGTTTGCGAGACCATAGCGGGACGCTTGCTCGCGATGGGCGGCCGCCCGCCGGCTCGCGTAAACTCTGGCTTCCCGCCGCCAGGCGCTTCGAGGACGCTCGTGGAAACCAACCGCAGCCCAGCCGCGATCAGCCGACTCGAACCGACTACGGCGCGAAAGATATTCGGCTGGCAGATGCTGCCCTTCGGGCTGCTGCTCGGCCTGTTCGCACTCGCCAATACGTATACGGTGCTCGCGGGCGCCGCGGTCGAGAATGCCCCGGCCGATTCAGGCTGGCCGGCCTATGGCGGCGATGCCGGTGGTACGCGCTACTCGCCGCTGAGTTCGATCACGCCCGCGAACGTCGCCGAACTCGAAGTCGCCTGGACTTTCCGGACCGGCGAACTCGGCGATGGCGTCAAGGATTGGCGCCGGTCGGCGTTCGAGGCGACGCCGATCCTGTACCAGGGCACCCTCTATTTCACGACCAGCAGCACCGACGTGATCGCCATCGACGCGGTCACGGGCGCGCTGCACTGGCGCTACGCCGCACGCGCGCGCAGGGATCTGCATTATTCGGACGGCGTCTCGCGCGGCGTGTCTCTGTGGGTCGATGCGGGCAGCGCGCCGGATGCCGTCTGCCACGCCCGCATCTATGCGCCGACGCTCGACTCCCGCCTGTGGGCGCTCGATGCGGCGACCGGCCGCCCCTGCGCCGATTTCGGCCGGGGCGGCGCGCTCAATCTGCTCGAAGGTATGCGCTCGGCGGATGATCCCACGGGCGAGTGGCGTAATTATCTCGTGACTTCACCGCCGGCCATAGTCGACGACGCGCTGATCGTCGGCTCCTCGATCGGCGACAACCGGGCGGTTCTCGAGGAACTGGGCACGGTGCGCGCCTTCGATACGCGCCATGGCAAACTGCTGTGGAGCTGGGACCCGATCCCGCGCGACCCGTCCAATCCCGTTTACGCGGAATGGAGCGCTGAGAGCCTCGCGACCGCGAGCGCTGCGAATGCCTGGGCGCCGCTGTCGGTGGATCCGGCTCGGCACTTCGTGTTCGTCCCGACGGGCTCCGCGAGTCCCGATTTCTTCGGCGGCGCACGTCCCGGCGACAATCGCTGGGCAAATTCCGTCGTTGCCCTCGATGCTGCGACCGGCAAGCTGGTCTGGGGACAGCAATTGGTCCATCACGATCTGTGGGACTACGACGTCGCCTCGCAGCCGACGCTCGCCGATCTCGTGCACGACGGCAAACACGTCGCGGCCGTCATTCAAGCGACCAAGACGGGCTTTCTGTTCACGTTCGATCGCGACACGGGCAAGCCCGTCTTTCCGATCGTCGAGCGCCCGGTGCCGCAGGACGCCGTCCCCGGCGAGCATCCCTCGCCGACCCAGCCCTACCCGCTGGCACCACCGGCCCTCGCGCGCCAGGGTCCGATCACCCCGGAGGACGCGTTTGGGATTGCTTGGTTCGACACCCGTAGTTGCCGGCAGAGAATCGCAAGCTACCGTTCGGAGGGAATCTTTCAGCCACCCTCGGTCCGGGACGCGCTGATGCAGCCAGGCAATGCCGGCGGGTCGAATTGGGGGGGCATCGCTTTCGATGCGGGTCGCCAGATTGCCGTGGGACTGACGATGAACTTGCCGTTCGTCGTGGCGCTGATCCCACGCGCCGAAATGCAGGCGCAATCCCAAGACGACCAGTACCAGCAATTCGATTTCTCGCGACAGGCGGGAACTCCGTACGGCATGCGTCGCACGGCATTCAAGTCCGCGTTGGGCATCCCCTGCGTCAAGCCGCCCTGGGGCGTGCTCACGGGCGTGGACATCGAGCATGGCACGATCAAATGGCAGATCCCCGTTGGCGATGCGCCCGTGACGCACAGAAATCTCGGGATTCCCGGCCTCGGCGGCCCGATCGTGACCGCAAGCGGTCTCGTGTTCATCGCCGCGACACTCGACGATCGCTTGCGCGCATTCGCCACCGCGACCGGCAAATTGCTCTGGGAAGTGAAATTGCCCGCGGGCGGCCAGGCTACGCCGATGACCTACTCGGTCGCCGGTCGACAATACCTGGTGATTGCCGCGGGCGGATACAAAGGAGATAGCACGCGCGGTGACTACGTCATCGCCTACGCCCTGCCGCACTGATAAGATCCCGCTCGATGCAACGGAATTTGCCCCGAGCGCCGCAGTGATCGCGACTCTACTCACTGAGGAGTCGCTGGCTTTGCTCGATCACGTCGCCGACGGCGTTGCCGTGACCCGCGCCGATGGCAAGATCGCCTACTGCAGTCGACCGCTCGCCGCGATGCTGGGACATCAGGCCAAACACACGGACACGGTCTCGATTTTCGCGCTCGTGCACGGCGCGGCGCAAGAAGTGCTCAGCGACCTGCACGAACGAGCCCTCTCGACCGGCATCGTGCAACGAACCGACGTCCGCTGCGGGATCAACGAACACCAAGCTCGCGTCGTCATGCGTAGAGCGATTTTCCAGGACGTTCGCTGCGTGGTCTGGAGCTTCGAGGACACCAGCGACACCCGCGACACACGGCCCGACTTTGCATTGCTGGCCACGGCGGTCGAAGAAGGCCGCTCCCGCCTGGAACTGGCTGCCCTGCGCAGCGACATCGGCTTTTGGGACGTCGATCTCGAGGCCGACGAACTCACCTGGTGGAACGATTGGTGCGTCCAGAATGACCTCGATCCATGCTCCGGCTCCCGGCATTGCGAGCGCTGGGACGCGACGATCCATCCCGACGATCTCGGCGGCACGAACGGATACCACGACGTCGTCGCGGGTCGCAGCGAGATGTACGAGGCGGAATTCCGCGTGCGCACGCGCTCCGGCGCCTGGCTGTGGATCTCGAGCCGCGGAATGGCGACGGCACGGAACGCAGATGGCAAGGCGCTGCGCATCACCGGCATAACCATGAACATCGATGCGCGCAAACGCACGGCACTGGCGCTGCGCGAATCAGAAGTGCGGCTGGAAGCGGTCGTCTGGGGTACGGAGCTCGGCCTGTGGGAAATCCGCTCCGACGGCAGCTGCTGGTGGTTCAACGACTGGTGCGAATTGCACGGTATCGAGCCCTACGACAACGGACGCGAGCAACGCGTCTGGCTCGAGCGCATTCATCCTGCGGACGCGCCGCTCTACAAGACGCTCAGCGAAGAGGCCATGCGCGGCGTCACGAACCACTATGTGATCGAGTATCGCATCATGGCCCGCGGCGGCGGCTGGCGCTGGGTGCTGGAGCGCGGGCGCGTCACGCAACGCGATGCGGCCGGCGCCTACCTCGTCATGGTCGGCGTCTGCTTGGACATCGACGAGCGCAAACGAATGCAGGCGGCGCTGCGCGAGGCCGAGCAGCGCTATGAGATCGCGGTCGATGCTGCGCATCTGCCGGTCTGGGAACTTGATTTGAGAACCGGCAATTTACTGGCGAATACTCACTGGCATGGCGCGCTCGGTTATGAACCGGGGCAGACGGTGCCCTATCTGACACCGGGCGGCTGGCGCGCGGAGTTGCACCCGGAAGATCTGCCGCGCATCGTACGCTTGTTGGACACGCCGAATGCGAACCGCACCGAGTTCTTCGAATTGGAACTGCGTGTGCGTACCCGCGCCGGTGCGTACAAATGGTTGATCGTCCGGGGACGTGTGGTCGAGGCGGATGCCGTCTCCAAGGCGCTGAAGATCGTCGGCATCTCCCTGGACATCGATGCCCGCAAACGCATGGAGATCGCCGTGCGTGAGAACGAGGCTCGGCTCGCGACGATACTGCAGACGATGCGCGAAGGCGTCGTGCTCGTGAACGGCGACGGGCAGGTCGAATTCACCAACCCCGCGTTCGACCGGATGTTCGGACACGGCGACGCAGGTGCGATCGATCGCTGGTTGACGCGGCCCAGCACGCACGGCGGAACGCGCGCGATCAACTTCCGCCGCGCCGATGGCGCGGAGTTCTCGGGCGAGATCCTGACCGGCTCCATCGCGGTTTCGGGCTCGAAAAAGACGCTTTACGTGGTGCAGGACGTTTCGCAACGCAAGCAGTTGGAAAAGGAAATCACCGAGATCACGCATCGGGAGCGGCGCCGGCTCGGCAGCGACTTGCACGACGGTCTCGGTCAGGAACTGACGGGAATCGCCCTGTTGCTGCGTGGCGTCGCTCGCCGCATCGGGACCGTCGGCGGCCAAACCCAGTCGGAGCTCGATGACATCATTGCCTTGGTCAACCATGCGATCCAAACGACGCGCAAGATGGCCATGGGACTGTCTCCGGTCACGCTCGAACGCGGCGGCATCGCGGCCGCCCTGGGCACGCTCGCGGCCTGGGCACGCAATACGCTCGGCTGCGACGTGCGCGTGCGCTATTCGACGGCCGGCGGCTTGGCGGTGGACGAGGCCGGTGCGACGCATCTTTATTTGATCGCGCAAGAAGCGATCTTGAACGCGGCAAAGCACGGTCGGGCAGGATCGATCCTCGTGAGCCTGAGCACGTCCAATGAGGCAGTCAATCTGGTGATTTCCGACGACGGCGTCGGCATCGGCACCGAGCCCGGCGGCGGCGCGACGACCGGCCGCGGCATGGGGCTCAAGATCATGCAGTATCGCGTCGGCGTACTCGGCGGATCGCTGCAGGTCAAGCGCCGCAAAGGCGGCGGTACGCGCGTGCATTGCATCTGCCCGATGGGACGCGACAACGAGCAAATCAGTGCCACGGGCTGAACTGGCGGCGATCTCGGCATAGCGCCCGCCGATCGGCGTTCTGATATGCTACGCTTTGCATTGCAAAGTTGCGCGATGCGGCGGACGCGTGTGACCGCTCGTTGCAAAACCTCGACCGCCGTCTTGGGAGTTCAGAATGTCTGCTCAAGCCGACCACTCGCTACCTGTTTTTGCCCAAGCGTGTGCCCGCGAGAGAACGCTCGCCGCGCTTTATGGATGCTACGCGCTAGCCACCGTTGCGATCGGAGTTCTGGGCTTATTTGGTGATTCGTGGTCGAGGCAAGCGATCGAGTGTTGCATCAATGTCCATGCGCTGTTTGCATTACTGCTTTGCGGCTTAGTTCTCGCACGCTACAGGTGGCTCGTCGAGCGCTCGCCCCGCATGCGATCTGCCGAAGTTCGCGCATTGTCCCGTCATCTCTCCCGTGTCGTTTACTTGTTTCTCTATGTCGTCATAGGCATGAGAGAGCTTGTTCGTATCCTGAACAGCCTGTGGCATGGCGGCCCGGTCGATTTCGATCTATTCGAAGACGGTTTCAGCCATGGGCGAGATTACGGGGACTTTGACCCGAAAGACGACTTCCAATTGTTTTTTGCCTCGGGTCTGTTTGCGCTCATCTTCGTGCGTGCTTTGGCGTACACGCTATGGTCGCTTTGTCGCAAGCGCGCTGCCAAGGAAATCGCAAACTCTCACGCGTGCGTATCGACCTGAGTACCGACGCTGCCTTCGGTGGCGAGCGCCGGCGTCTGGTCGACGCTTTGGATCAACTGGAGCACGGCATTTGCCTGCAGATCGACGGCTTTCTTGAGCACGTTGACCTGAACGCTGCCGGCCGATGAATTTTGCGCTGCGCTCGCGATGGCGGTGGGATCGATGGACATAGACTTTTCCTTATGCTGACCAATAGTTGTCGGCAGCGAAATCAGGATCTGAAGTCGGGTGGCCAAGAAGGGAATTGACCGTCCCACAAGCGGATTCTCAGTCCGGCGCGAGTGCGAATCCGCACTGCCGCCAGGCTTCGTAGACGACGACCGCGACCGCGTTCGACAGATTCAGGCTGCGGCTGCCGGGGCGCATCGGGATCGAAAGCGTCTGTGCGGCGCCGACGGTCTCGAGCATTGCAGCCGGCAAACCGCGGGTTTCCGGTCCGAACAGAAATGCATCGCCGCGCCGGTAATCCGCAGCGGCGTAGGACCGGGCGCCTTGCGTCTCGACGGCGAACAAGCGCGAACCGCCGAGGACCGCCCGGCACGCGCCAAAGTCTTCATGCAAGTGCAGCCTGGTCAGATCGTGATAGTCGAGACCGGAGCGGCGCAATTTCTTGTCGTCGAGCTGAAATCCCAAAGGCTTGATGAGGTGCAGGCTCGCGCCCGCGTTGGCACACAAGCGGATGATATTACCGGTATTGGGCGGAATCTCGGGTTCGAACAGGACGACGTGAAACATCGGGGCTCATTCCGCCGTGACCACTTTTTGCGTGGGAAACGCGAATTCGATGCGTTCGCGGCGGAACTGCTCGATGATGCGGAAATTGACCGCCTGCTGCAGATCGAGCAGCGGATATTGGTCCGGATTTTTCCGGAAGTAGGACAGCTCGTACTGCAGGGCCCATTCGCCGAAGTTCTTCAGATGGCAGCGCTCGAAGCGGGCGTTCGGCTGTTCCGTGACGATCTGTTCGAGCATTTTCGGGATCGCCTCGAGCTTTTCGGTGGGCGTGTCGTAGGCAACGCGCAAGGTCGTGACGGCGCGCAGCTCCTGCGCGCGGCCGTAGTTGCGGACCCGGCTCTTGAGGATGTCCGCATTCGAGACGATGATCTGTTCGCCGGTCTCGCTGCGCAGCCGGGTCGTCTTGATACCGATGTGTTCCACCTTGCCGATGAAGGTGTCGATGGTCAGCGAATCCCCGACCACGAACGGCTTGTCGAGCGCGATCGAGAGCGACGCGAACAAGTCGCCGAGGACGTTCTGCAGGGCGAGCGCCACGGCCACACCACCGACACCGAGACCCGCGAGCAGCGCGGTGATGTTGATGCCGAGGTTGTCGAGCGCGACCAGGATCAGCAGCGACCAGATCAGTATCCGCGCGAGGAATTGGATGATGTCGAGGGAACCGGCGAAGCTGCGGTCCGGACCCCGTTGTTGCTCCTTGATCTCCAGATAAAAGCGCAGGCAACGCCCCGCCCAGAGCCCGACTTGCAGCAGCATCAGGATCAGCACGACGTTCGAGAGCCTGGCCTGGAGCCTCAAGGGCAGCGTCAGGCTCTCCTTGCCGGCATACAGGGCGACCGACAGAAACAGGATCTGCTTCGTATTGGCGATCAGATACGCGACCAGGCGCAGCGGCATCGCGTATTCGCCGGTCACATAGCGCTTGGTCCGGGCCTTGATCAAACCGCGCAGGAACCAGAGACTGAAATAGACGGCGAGCACGATGATTCCGGCGGCGATCCATTCCGCCATGGTATTGCCGTACAGGCTGCGCTCGGGAGTCTCGAACGTGTGTTTGATGAAATCGCTCATGGGCGGCGATTATAGGGGGTCACCGGCCGCGCCGGGGGCTACGGGCCGTCGGCTAAGCCGCATCCTCCATGCCGAGTTCCTTCATCTTTCGGGTCAGCGTGTTGCGGCCCCAACCGAGCAGCTTGGCCGCTTCCTGCTTGAGGCCGTCGGCCTTGCGCAAGGCGACGCGGATCAAGATACGCTCCACTTCCGGCACCGCCTGATCGAGCAGGCGCTGCGTTCCGGCATCGAGTTCCTGTTCAGCCCAGTGCGACAGCTTCGCCATCCAATCGTGGCTGGTCGCGGCGCCGACCGAGGCGCCGCCCAAGTCCGGTGGAATGTCCTCGCTGCGGATTTCGCGGCCGGGGGCGGTGACGGTCAGGCGCCGGCAGGCGTTGACCAACTGCCGCACGTTGCCCGGCCAGTCGAAGGTGACCAGCGCGGTTTCCGCCTGGGGCATCAACAACTTCGGCTCGACGCCGAGTTCCTGACCCGCGACGCTCAGGTAATGCTTGAGCAGCTCCGGAATGTCCTCACGCCGCTCGCGCAGCGGCGGGATCTCGATGCGTATCACGTTGAGACGGTGCAGCAGATCCTCGCGGAAATGTCCGGAGTTGACGCGGGTCTCGAGGTCCTGGTGAGTCGCCGCGATCACGCGCACGTCGACCTTCACGGGCGTCTGTCCACCGACGCGGTAGAACTCCCCCTCCGCCAGGACGCGCAGCAGGCGCGTCTGCAGCGCCGGCGACATGTCGCCGATTTCGTCGAGAAACAAAGTTCCGCCATCGGCCTGTTCGAAGCGGCCGCGACGCTGCGTGTCGGCTCCCGTGAAGGCGCCCTTCTCGTGACCGAAGAGTTCGGATTCGAGCAGATCGGCGGTGAAGGCCGCGGTGTTGAGCGCGACGAACGCTTTGCTGGAACGCGGGCTGTGCCGATGCAGCGCGCGCGCGACGAGCTCCTTGCCGGTGCCCGATTCGCCGGTGATCAGGACCGTCATGCTCGAACGGGACAGCCGGCCGACGGCGCGAAATACCTGCTGCATGGCCGCCGCTTGACCGAGCAGCTCCGGAATGCTGCGACGGGTCGCCTCGACATCGGTCGATACGGTCGCCTGTTGCGCGGCGCGGCGCACGAGATCGACGGCTTTGTCGATGTCGAAGGGTTTCGGCAGGTACTCGAACGCGCCGCCCTGATAAGCGGCCACGGCTGCATCGAGATCGGAATGCGCCGTCATGACGATGACCGGCAATCCGGGCCAGGCGACTTGAATTTCCTTGAGCAGATCCAGGCCGCTGCGGCCGGGCATGCGGATGTCGGTCATCAGTACATCGGGCGTGTCAGAACGCAGAGCACTCAGAGCGTTGTCGGCCTGGTCGAAGGTCTTCGCGACCATGCCGCTGCCTTTGAGCGCCTTTTCCAGCACCCAGCGTATCGAGGCATCATCGTCGACCAGCCAAACTTGCAGGGGCTTTGCATTCATTGGGAGTCCATGGGCAGTGAAATCGTGAAGACGGTCTTGCCGGGTGCGCTGTCGAATTCGATCAGGCCGCCGTGACGAGTCACGAGGTCCTGCGCGATACCGAGTCCGAGACCGGTGCCGTCGGCACGGCCGGAGACGAGCGGATAGAAAATCGTGTCGCGAATCTCGGGCAGCACACCGGGACCGTTGTCCTCGAATTGGATCGAAGCGACGAGTCGATGACGTTTGGAGCCCACACTGACGTTGATCGCGGCGCGCGTGCGCAGTATGAGCCGCGGTGACTGCACACGAGCGCCCGAGAGTGCCTGCAGAGCGTTGCGCCCGAGGTTCAGCATCGCTTGGATGATGTGGTTCGGATCGATCGTCAGCGGCGGCAAACTCGGATCGTAGTCGCGCTCGACGCTCACGCCCTCGGCCGCTTCGCTGCGCAGCAGGTGGTAGACGCGCTCGAGCAGCTCATGCAGATTGATCAGCTGTTTTGCCGGCGGGCGCCCGGGACCCAGCATCGAATCGAGCAGATTCGTCAGGCGGTCGGCTTCACTGATGATCACGCGCGTGTATTCGCGCAAGGCTGGATCCAGCAGTTCGCGCTCGAGCAGTTGTGCCGCGCCGCGCAGTCCGCCGAGAGGATTTTTGATCTCGTGGGCGAGCTGCCGGACCATCAATCGGCTGCCGCCGAGCTGCGCGAGCAGCGCATTCTCCCGCGTGAGCCGTCGATGCTGGGTGATGTCCTCGATTTCCAGCAGGATCCGCGCAGCATCGGGACCGATCGCCACCTGCGTGACGGCGCAGTCGAGGATGCGATCGACGCCGCCAGGCCCCGGCCACGCGAGCTCGCGTTGCACGACGCCCTCGCCGCCCGCGCGCGCACGATCGAACATGGGCAGCAGGGTTTCGGCACCGCGCGTCAGTTCGTTGATCGGCCGGCCGAGCGCCTGATTCGGACTCAGTGCGACCAGGGTCTGGGCGGCCGCGTTCAAATAATCGACGCGCAGATCCAGATCGAGCACGAACACACTGGTGACGAGTGCATCGAGCAGATCGGTGCCGATGATGTGCAAGGGGCCAACCTGCATTTCAGCGGCCACGCGATGGATCCGGGTGGCCGGCCGGCCGCGCGCTTACTTGTGCTGCGGGGACAAGAGCGAGGGTTGCTGCACGTAGAACGTGACACTCGTGGATCTGATGGTTTGCTGGGTATTCGCATCCACGAGCGTTGCCGACAAATTGTAAGCCCCGCGCGGCAGGTTCGGCAGAGTGAATTGCGACTCCGATTGACCGGCGAGGACTTGACCGTTCAAGGTCCAGGACAAGACCTCGCTTTGGGACGAGCCGCCTTGCAGATCCAGGCGCACCGGCACCGGCTCGTTGACGAAAGTCTGCTCCGCATTCGGTGCGACGATCGCGAAAACGGACGGTGCGGCGGGCGGTGGTTGGGGCGCTTGTTGGGCGGGCGGGGGCGCCGCGACCGGAACCGTACCCATGCGGCCGGGCGCGGCGCTCGTGACGATCTTCTCGGAGCCGGGGACCGGCTGGTCCGAGTAGTGCACGACGCCGTCCGCATCCACCCATTTGTAGACGACCGCGGCCTGCGCCGCGGTCGTCGCAAGGAGGCCTAGAGCGAGCAGTCGCTGCAAAGGGTGCATGGGAGACAAGCATAGCCCTATCGCCTCCAGGCCACAAAACTAAGGTGACGGCGGCGTGACCGCTGTCACTTTCGAGACCTGAGCAGCCACGGATCGGCTCACAGGCTGTAGTAGAGCTCGAATTCGATCGGATGGGTCGTCATGCGCAACCGGGTCACGTCCTTCATCTTCAATTGGATGTACGCATCGATGACATCGTCGGTGAACACGCCGCCGGCCTTCAAGAAGCCACGATCCTGGTCCAAGGCCTCGAGGGCCATGTCGAGCGAGTGACAGACCGTCGGGATGTGCTTGGCTTCCTCCGGCTCGAGATCATAGAGATCCTTGTCCGCCGGCTCGCCCGGATGAATCTTGTTCTGGATGCCGTCGAGGCCCGCCATCATCATCGCCGCGAAGGCGAAGTACGGATTCGCCGTCGAGTCCGGGAAGCGGACTTCGATGCGGCGTCCCTTCGGGTTCGAGATCCAGGGAATGCGGATCGAGGCGGAGCGATTGCGCGCCGAATACGCCAGCATCACCGGCGCTTCGAAACCGGGCACCAACCGTTTGTAGCTGTTGGTGCTCGCGTTCGTGAACGCATTGATCGCGCGGGCATGTTTGATGATGCCGCCGATGTAATAGAGCGCGATGTCCGACAGGCCGCCGTACTTGTCGCCGGCGAACAGGGCTTTGCCGTCCTTTTGCAGCGATTGATGCACGTGCATGCCGCTGCCGTTGTCGCCGACCAGGGGCTTCGGCATGAACGTGACGGTCTTGCCGTAACCATGCCCGACGTTCTGGATCGCATACTTGAGGATTTGGACTTCGTCGGCTTTCTTCGTCAAGGTATTGGCGTTGACGCCGATCTCGCATTGACCGCCGGTCGCGACCTCGTGGTGATGCACCTCGGTCTTGAGGCCCATCTCCTCGAGCGCGAGACACATGGCGCTGCGGATGTCCTGAAAAGCGTCGACCGGGGGCACGGGGAAATAGCCACCCTTGATGCCGGGTCGATGTCCCCTGTTCCCGTCCTCGTATTCCTTGTTGCTGTTCCAGGCGCCCTGCACCGAATCGATTTCGGCTGAGCAGCCGCGCATCTCGGCGCTCCACTTGACGCTGTCGAAGATGAAGAATTCGTTTTCCGGACCGAACAAGGCGGAGTCCGCGATCCCCGTGGATTTCAAGTAAGCCTCGGCGCGCTTCGCCAGCGAACGCGGATCGCGCCCGTAGCCCTGCATCGTCGCCGGCTCGATCACATCGCAGCGGATGTTGATCGTCGTCTCTTCGTAGAACGGATCGACGACCGCGGTCGTCGCATCGGGCATGAGGATCATGTCCGACTCGTTGATGCCCTTCCAACCGCCGATCGAGGAGCCGTCGAACATCTTACCGTCGGTGAACAAGCCCTCATCGACGAGACGCGCCGGGATGGTGACGTGTTGTTCTTTGCCGATCGTGTCGGTAAAGCGGAGATCGGCGAATTTCGCGTCTTTTTCTTGAATTAGTTTTAGAACATCAGCGGGAGTCACGGTTGTCCTCCAAAGGGGTGCGGAAAGATCGATGCTAAGGCCGGTAGACGCCGGGCGTAGAGGCGATGCAGCTAGCGTGCCACATTTGGGGGCACGGCCGATCAAGTACTTGCGGCAGTGCCCCACAAGTTATGCTGGTATTTTGCACCATTATAATGCGTGACCCAGGGTAATTGCACCGGTTTTGTGCAAACATGCGGCTCGCCCCGGACACACCGGACCCCCCTCCGGTTTTTTGCCGACGGTTTGATCGAAATCGGTGCATGCCGTCGCGCCCCGTCGGGTTCAGGACAGTGCGGGGCGCTGCTCGCTATACTCGCTCGCTTTGTTCAACCAGCGAGCCAGTGCATGGCAAAAACTCCCGCGCCTCCTCAGACCTTCCAGGGCCTGATATTTGCGTTGCAGCAATATTGGTCGGACCAGGGCTGTGTGATCCTGCAGCCCTATGACATGGAGATGGGTGCCGGAACCTTCCACGCGGCGACCTTTCTGCGTGCCGTCGGTCCCGAGCCGTGGAGCGCCGCCTACGTACAAGCGTCACGTCGTCCCACCGATGGTCGCTATGGCGAGAATCCGTTTCGCCTGCAGCACTACTATCAATTCCAGGTTTGCATCAAACCATCGCCCGATGACTTCCAGGAACTCTACCTCGGTTCGCTGCGCCATCTGGGTTTCGATCTGCTGACGCACGACATCCGCTTCGTCGAAGACAACTGGGAGTCGCCGACGCTCGGAGCCTGGGGCCTGGGGTGGGAGGTCTGGTTGAACGGCATGGAGATCACGCAGTTCACCTACTTTCAGCAAGTCGGGGGTCTCGACTGCGTGCCCGTCATGGGCGAGATCGCTTACGGCCTGGAGCGTCTCGCCATGTACATCCAGGGCAAGGAAAGCATTTTCGACATCGTCTGGGCGGAGGGTCCGTTCGGCACGATCACTTATGGGGACGTGTTCCATCAGAACGAAGTGGAACAATCGACCTACAATTTCACCAAGGCCGATACCGCGGTGCTGCAGCAGCAATTCGCTGCGGCCGAAGCCGCGGCGCAAAGCTTGATCGCGGACCAGCTCGCGCTGCCGGCCTATGAGCAAATGGTCAAGGCTTCGCACGCGTTCAATCTGCTCGACGCGCGCCATGCGGTCTCGGTCACCGAGCGACAGCGCTACATCTTACGCGTGCGCACGCTCGCTCGCGGCGTCGCGGAGAGCTATCGCGGCAGCCGCGAGGCCCTTGGTTTCCCGCTGTTGCGTGCGCCCACAGCCTTGCAGGTTGCGCCGTGAACGCCGCGGGCCCCGAGGCGCGCAGCGCCGCGGCGCAAGACGATGCGCCGCGCAGTCTCCTGATCGAGATCGGCACCGAAGAGCTGCCGCCCGCGGGCCTGCCCGTTCTCTCCCGAGCGCTGACCGACCATGTCGTCAAAGGGCTCGCCGACGCGGGCATTCCGCACGGCAAGGTGCGCAGCTTCGCGACACCGCGCCGACTGGCCGTGCTGATCGCCGCCTGCAGCGCGCGGGCGCCGGATCGCAGCGTCCTGCGCCGCGGCCCGCCGGTCGCGAATTCCTTCGATGCCGCCGGCGCACCGACCCAGGCCGCGCGCGCATTCGCAGCGAGCTGCGGTGTCGAGGTCGCTGCGCTGACGCGCCTGACCACGGACAAGGGCGCTTGGCTGTCGTTTGCCGGCACCGAGCACGGCGCGGCGACGACGGCGGCGATCGGTCCCATCTTGAACCAGGCGATCGCGGCGCTGCCGATCGCGAAACGCATGCGCTGGGGGGCGCGCAAGACGGAATTCGTACGCCCCGTGCACTGGATCGTCCTGCTGTTCGGCGACGAAGTCGTCCCCGTCGAGGTCTTAGGTCTGCGCGCCGATCGCATCACGCGGGGTCACCGCTTTCATGCGCCCGGTCCGATCGTGCTCACCGGCGCCGCCAGCTACGAGACGCGCCTGCGCCGCGCCAAAGTGATCGCCGATTTTGCGCTGCGCCGCGAATCGATACGTAGCGGCGTCACCGCCTTGGCCGCAGAGCTCGGCGGCAAAGCACTGATCGAGACGGATCTCCTCGACGAGGTCACGGCGCTCGTCGAGTGGCCCGTACCGCTTGCCGGTCGGTACGAGCAGCGTTTCCTCGCGCTGCCGCGCGAGGTGGTGATCGCCACGGTCCAGGATCACCAGCGGTATTTCCCGGTCGAGGGCTCGGCGGGCAGTCTTGCCGGCTGGTTCATCACCGTCAGTAACATCGCGAGCCGTGATCCTGACACGGTACGGGCCGGTAACGAGCGTGTGGTCCGGCCGCGTTTGAGCGACGCTGCCTTCTTTTGGGAACAGGACCGCAAGCTGAGCCTGGAGGAACAGACCGCGAAACTCGCCGGCGTCACGTTTCAGACCCGGCTCGGCAGCTATGCCGACAAGACGCAGCGCGTACGCGCGCTCGCGAACGAGATCGGCGAGCGCATCGCGGCGGGCCCGGACGTGGACCGCGCGGCGCAGCTGGCCAAGGCCGACCTCATGACCAGCATGGTCGGCGAGTTCCCGGAACTACAGGGCACGATGGGCCGATATTACGCCGCCGCCCAGGGCGAGAGCGAAACCGTATGCCTCGCGATCGAAGATCAGTATCGACCGCGCTATTCGGGCGATGCGCTGCCACGCGCGAAGACCGGCCAGGCGCTCGCGCTCGCGGACAAGCTCGATACGCTGGTCGGTATTTTCGCCATCGATCAGAAACCCACGGGCGCGAAGGACCCGTTCGGCTTGCGTCGCGCCGCGCTCGGCATCCTGCGCATCTTGCTCGAGGGCGGTCTCGACCTCGATCTATACGCGCTTGCGGGGCGGTCCGCCGCGGCGCAGCCCGTGCAACGTGAGTCCGCAGCCGACGAGGTCTTCAGCTTTCTGATGGAGCGACTGCGCGGTCTCCTGCTCGAGCGCGGCGACGGCACGACGACCGAAATGGTCGACGCCGTGTTCAGCGTCGGTGCGCGCTCGCCGCTCGATATCGACGCGCGTCTGCAAGCCTTGCGGCAATTCCTGACCGTGCCGGAGGCGCCGATCCTGGCAGCCGCCAACAAACGAATCGCGAACATCTTGAAGAAGGCCGAACTCGATGTGGGCATCGTCGTTGCGAGTGACGCGTTCAGCGAGGCGGCGGAGCACGGCCTGCATCGTGCGCTGCTCGAAGCCCGCGCACCGCTCGAGGATGCGATGCGACGGCGCGCCTACGGCGAGACCTTGAGTCTGCTCGCCCGCATGCGCGGCCCGATCGACGCCTTCTTCGCTGAAGTCATGGTCATGGACGAGGATCTTGCGCTGCGGCGCAACCGTCTCGCGCTGCTGCGCGAGGTACGCAGGGCCTTCGGCGGCGTCGCCGATCTGTCGCGCCTGCCGGGCTGAGCATCTGCGGATGCAGTATCTGCGCTCGCTGGCGTTCACGAGCTACATGATGGTCTCGGCCTGCTTGTTTGGCTTGAGCATGGCGCTATGCTTCTGGCTGCCGCAACGCGCGCAGTTTGCGCTCGCGCGCTGCTGGGCACGCCAGGTGTTGGCCGCCTTGCGCGTCCTGTGCGGGCTCGGGTACGAAGTCGTCGGCGCGGAGAACATTCCGGCCGGCAATCACATCGTGATGGCCAACCACACGTCGGCGTGGGAGACCGTGGCGCACTTCGTCCTGTTTCCGGCACAAGTCTGGGTGCTCAAACGCGAACTGCTGTGGATCCCGTTCGTCGGCTGGGGCATCCGAGTACTGCGCCCCATTGCGATCGATCGCGGCGCCGGACACCGTGCCGTCGCCCAGGTCATCGCGCAGGGCAAGCAACGGCTCAGCGACGGCCTCTGGGTCATCATCTTTCCGGAGGGTACGCGCGTGACCCCCGGTCAGCCGCGGAAATACGGCGTCAGCGGCGCCTTGCTCGCGATCGAGACCGGACGGCTGATCGTGCCGGTCTCCCACAACGCCGGCGAGTTCTGGCCGCGTCGCGGATTCCTGAAAAAGCCCGGAATCGTCCGTCTCATGATCGGACCGCCGATCGATCCTGCCGGCTTGGACGCGCGCGCCCTCAATGACGCGGTCCGTGCCGCGATCGAGGGCGGCCTCGCGCGCATCGCCGCCGAGGCCTGAGACCTCGGCCTGCCGTCGCCGCCGCGGCGGCGCTCACCACTTGCCGATGGTATTCAGGAAAAAGCCATGGCTGCGGTAACCGGCGTCGGCGAGGTTGTCCGAATAATCCGTGAAGTTGTAACCGACGCCGATCTTCAGATGCTCGCCCACGTGCCGATAAACGCCAACCAGCACTCCGTAAGTCGCATCGTCCGTTTCCCGCACATCGAGGCGTCGTAACTCCACGAGTCCGTCCCAATAGTGCACCAAGGTCACGTCGCCGCGCAGGATCCAAAGTTGCGTGTGGTCCGCAAACCAGTCGCCCACGGTGAGCGTCGGTTTGAGGTCGCCCGTGCGCAGCGCATATTTGACGCCGACGGCGAACCAGCCGGTCAATTGAACCGTGCTGTCGAGGTCGATCACCTGGCTGTGCTGCGCGTAGTCGACGGTGTTGCCGGCCGTGGTGATTTGTTCGGTCGATGGCACGTTGTTCAGGATCGTGAACTTGAACAACGAGTTCCAGCGGTCGTCGTGGATCGGGCGCCAGCCCGCGCCGATCACGAACTCCTGGTAATTCGCGTTCAGGGTCGTATTGGCGACGCCGTCGGTCTGCGAGAGATTCAAGGTGCCGAGCAGGCGCCAGTCCGGGTCTATCTGGTAAGTCAGACTGTTGCGGGTCAGCTCGGTGCGCGAATCGCCGATGATCGACGAGCCGTTCGAGCGCCATTCCAGCGCACTGCTGTATTTGACCTTGCCCGCCGTGTAGCCGATGCTGCCGGCGATGGCCTGGACCGAGAGGTCGCCGGCGACGGGGTCGGAGATCGTGCCGTTCTCCAGCTTGAGACCATAGGTCCAGTGCTTGTCGGGTTTGAAGTCCACGCCATAGGCCTGGGTCAGGCCGTCGGTGCCGGTCCCCGCCTGCGCGCGCTCTTCCGCATAGACGCTGGTCGCGTCGTCGTAGCGATAGCGCGTACCGGTGGTCAACGTGCCCTCGCGCCCGACATAGAGCGCATCGGGCTGATCGGCGGCGAGCGTGTAATTCAGGTACAGGTTGCTCTGCTTGTCGATCTGGTAGTCGGTCGACAATTTGGCGCCGAAGCCTAGATCGCCGTCCGAGGCTTCCGCACCGGCGCGCAGATCCTTGGTAATCTGGTAGCTGCCCCCTAACCCGGTGCGGTCGTTCTCCGGGCGCGATTCGGTGTGCTCGACCGTGTCCTGGACGAAGCCATAGACGTCCCAGCCCTCGTGCGCGCCGGCGATCACGCTCTTCGGCACGTCCTTGTCAGCGGGTTTGCTCGGATCCGGCGGCTGTTTGGGATCGGGCAGCTTCGTCTCGGCTGCCTTCTTCGGATCGATCGGCTTGGCGGCCACCGACTGATAACCCACGGTCACCGCCACATCGGTGCGCGAGCCGTTTTGCGAGAGGATCGTGCTGGCGTTCGGCACGGGCGTTTCCATGTCGTCGATGCGCGCGCCCACGGTGACCCGCCAGTGCGCATCGAGCTTGTGTTCCGCGCCGATCTCGCCGCTATGCACCGTTTGCGCGGAGGAGTCGGTGCTGTCGAACTTGCCGAGGATCTGCGTCGTGCCGTTCACGGGCAGGTTCAGGGCCGCGCCTTCCTGATGCACGCCGACGCCCGGGGTGATCTGCCCCGGTCCGGAGAAGTTCGCGTCGCGATCCTGATAGTAGGCGTTCGCCCGGCCCTTCAGGGAATCCGTCACTTCGGACAGATCGACCGCCGCTTCGACGCGCTCCGCGTTCGCGGGTCCGCCGTTGCTGGTCAGCGTGCCGACCGACAGTCCGCCCGTGATCGAGGTGAGCGTCGGCGTGCCAGGGCCATCGGAGTGGGCAAACTCGGATTTGATGTAGGTGCCGGCCGCGTAGCGCCAGGTGCCGTCGATACCTTTGAGATCCTGTTCCTCGCCCGGCTCGCCCTGATGATAGGCGGACAGACCGAGCTGCCAATGATCGTCGAACCATTGGCTATAGCGGCCGCCGAGGGCGAGTGAGCTCGGACTCGAGAAATCCGGCACATATTCATAGGTCACGACGAGATAGAGCGGATCGCCGTCGAGACCGCCGCTGTGCACGACGGTTTCCACGTCCGACGTGGTCGACAGGGGGCTATGCAGCAGGATGGTCCCGTTGATGTAGTTCATGTCGTAATCCTGAGCCGGCACGAGCATCGTCTGCGCGACGACGATGCCGGAGTCCTTGTCCCTCACCTGCACCCAGATCTGCTCGGAGCCGACCGAAATGTCCTGGTTCTGCAGGTAATAGACCGAGCCGCCGGTGCCGCGCAGTTCTTCGCGCGCGCCGAGCGTGCCGGGATCGGCCCAGAAGGCGTCGACGGTGCGCCGCTTCTCGCCATAGCTCGTTGTCTCGGGCGACCGGTAGTTGACGCTCAAACCATAGAGCGTGCGCGTGTACTGGATGAACTCCGTGCCGGTCATGTGCGTCTGGAAATTGCCCCAGAGCACCGAGCTCTCACCCTTGTCGAGACGGACATAGAACTTGCCCGAGGTCGGTGCATCCTGCACGGTCGTGCTGTCGTCGCCGTAGACCGGGTAATACCGGTTCGGGTCGATGCGCAGCAGGAGATCCTGCGAGTTCTTGCTGGCAAAATTACTGAACAGATCGCGCAGCGGCTGGTCTTGCGAGTCGGCTGCGGCGGTGAGCAGCCACTCGCCTTTGATCAGGCCCTTGTAATAAAACGCGACGTGCCCGTCGACGTAGTCGTGGCGTGCGAGATCGGCGTCACCGGTCACGAGTTCGACCGGGCCGCTGGTGCTGCGCGCACCGGCCGTGAAGTCGGCAAGACCGACGAAGAAGGAATCGTCGACGGCGATCGATAGATTGCGCGTGAACTCGAGACCCTCGCCCTGGTCGTTGATGATCTTCACCGAAACTTGTTCCGGGCCTCTGGGGAGGATCTGGCGGGCGACGAAGTGCTGCTGGCCGTCGACCGGGATGGGCATGCCCTGAACGTAGACCTTGTCGTCAGGCGGTACGTTCTTGCCGCTCACCGTGACGGCACCGCCGTCGATCGGGATGTTGTGCAGGATCAGCGTGTTGTCGCCATACGCGGCGCGCTCCAGGTCGCGCGCGAGCTGCTCACTGTCGACCTTGACGTCCGGAGGCGTCGCGGCAATGTCGAGACGCCGCGCCTTGGTTTCGTCGAAGCGGCCCTGATGGTCGTAGACCCGCAGGACGTAGGTCAGGAACTTCGGCTTGGCGAGATCCGTGGTGACCCGCAGCAGCGAGTCGCCCAGCGACGGGACGACCCATTCGGTCGTGCCGCCGATCGCGACGGGAATGACGCTGAGCGGCTTTTGTTGTGTGCTCTGATCCTGGGTGAAGACGCGGATTTCGGCGCGTTCGATGAAGCGCGGATAATTCGTGTAAGTCGTGAAGCGCACCGGCTGGCCCGTGACCGCGTGCTGTGGAATCGCGATCGCATTGAGGAAGGCTCTTTGATCTAGCGGATCGAAGCGCACCTGCACGTCGGCACGCGCGAGAGCGACGTCGACGCAGCGCTGCCGGTCGGCCTCGTTGCTGCCTTCGCGGGTATCCAAGGGTTTGCCGTCGACGGTGATGCGCACCGGTGCCAGTTGGTCCGCGCCGTCGCCGATGCAGTTCGAAACCGTCTCTTTGCCGGGCGGCGGCGGCGGCACGACGACCGCGGGCGGCGGTGGCGGCTGCGGCCTCGCCCAAGCACGCACTTGCGCGCGGCGGTTGCGGGCGCGGCCCGCGGCGGTCGCGTTGCTCGCGATCGGCCGCGTCGAACCGAAGCCCGTGATCGCGAACGCGGTCTCCGGCAGCTGCAACGCCGACTCGAGGTATTCGACGACGCGGGCCGCGCGCGCCTCGGAGAGCCCTTGGTTCGTGCCGAAGCGGTCGCGCAACTCGGGTTTCAGCGGAACGGAATCGGTGTCTGCGGTGACGTAGATCTTGTCGATCTGACCGCCCCGCAATTTCGCCGCGAGCGCCGCGAGCGATTCCTTGGCGACGTCGCTGAGTTCATCGCTGCCCGAGACAAAATTGGACTGCGCCATCGATTCGACGAGCTTCGCGTCGATCGTCGGCGCCGTCGTTGGCAGCGTCGCCGCCGCGGCGACGAGCCGACGTATCTCCAAGGCCTCCGATGGCGGCGTCGCGGGCTCCGTGCGCTCGGTGTTGGGCGGGGCATTGCTCGTGGAACCGCGGACGCCGATCGTCGGTCCGTCCTGCGCAGCCACGGAGGCGATCCAGAGGAAGCCGAGCGCCGCTGCGAGCACGGTGGTGCGGGCCCGTCGCAACGCACGGCCGCGATGGAACCGGCGGCTCATGGCTGTACTCCCGGTGACAGCGGGTCGGGCCGCGGGCTGCGCACGATGTCTTCCTCGAGTCGCAACGGATATTTTTCTGCAGCAGCGGCCCAGATCGCTTCGATCGCCGTCTTGCTCACCTGCAGTCGGACGTCGATGAGATCGTCGGTTTCATCGACCGCTTCATAGGCAAGCCGGACGATGGACGCCTGACCCTTGAGCGTCGCGAGCACCGCTGCGATGCGCTGCTGCACTTCAGGGCGCAGCGCAATGCTGTCGAATGCGCCGGCGCCGAGTTCGATGCGTACGACCCGATCGATCGAGGCGCCGAAGTTGAGCTTGGAGACCTTACCGGCGGTCAAACGCACGGTTTCCGGATTGTCGGTCGTGAGGCGATAGCCCGTCGGCAGCGTCCGCTCGTCCAGCTTGACGATGTAGTTCGTGCCCACTTCGGCGGCCGGGATGATCGGGCAGGCGATGTGGTAGCGACCTTCGGCATCGGTCGTCACGAGCAAACCTTGGGCGGTGACCAGGCGCACGCCCGCGATGCCCCTCTCGCCCGGGTCTTCGCGGCCGTTGGCGTTCACGTCAGCGAACACTTTGCCGATCAGATCCGGACAATCGAAGGTTGGGTCACCGCTCAAGCGCACGGTCGCAGTGGCGACGTTCGAGATCAGGGAGCCGGTCAGACCGTTGTAGGCCATGGCCTGGTTCGTGTATTCACCACCGGAGACGCCGGCACCCGCGGTCAGCACCAGGGTGAAGGTCATCTTCGTGCCGGCGGGAAAGTCGAGACGCGTCCAGGAGAGCATTCGGCCGCTGACGATCGGGCTCTTCTTGACGCCATTGACCGACGCGCTGCCGACCCGGTACGTGAAGCCCGCCGGAATCAGGTCGGTGACGGTCACGGTTTCGACGGCCGTGGTCAGCGCGTTGGTCGCGGTGATCGTGTAGGGCACGGACTGGCCGGCCGAGATGTTCACGAGCGGCGTGGTCTTGGTCAGAACCAAGGCGCCGACCGCGGCCTTCGGGATCTCGCCGAAGTTCACGGTGACTTCGCCCGCGCCGCCGAGACTCACGGCCACCGGCGACGGCGACGCGGCAAGATAGCCCGCAGCGGGTGTGACAGCGACGTTGTACGCGCCGATCGGCACGCCGGTGTAGGAATAATAACCGGCGGCGTTCGTCGCGGTCGTGGCCACGACGCGGCTGCCGGACAGCAATTCCACGGTCACGCCCGCGAGCGGCGTATCGCCCGCATCGAAGACGCCGTCCTGGTTGTTGTCCAGGTAAACCGTGCCCAGAAGCGCGGCCGCGGATCCCGTGACCGTGGCCATCGCTTGGTTGTTGCCTGGATTCGGGTCCTTCGTCGAGCCCGTGACGCCCGCGCCGATCGTCGCCGTCCCGGAAGCGGGTTGGGCATAGCTGATCGTGATCGGACCGATGCTCGCTGCGGAGGCGAGCGTCGTCGGCATGCCGGTCAGGCTCACAGCCCCCGTGGCGGCGTCATAGGCATACGTCGCGCCGGCCGGCAGATTACTCAAACTCGGCGCGACCGAGAGATTCGCGGGCAAGCTCAAGCTAAACGTCAGGGTCGCGCCCGGACTCGGCCCGTTGTTCGTGAACAGCACCGTGCCGCTCACGGGCTGGCCGGCATTGGCATGTGCGGGGAAACTCAGCGTCGTGACGAGATCGGCGAGCGGCACGCCCGTGATCGTGACCGTCGCCGCGTCGTCGGCCGGTCGCGGGTCCGCGGTCGTCGTCGTGATCCCGGCGCCGACCGTGGAGCTGCCCGCAGGCGGTTGCACGTAGGTCACGGCGATCGGGCCGAGGCCGGCGCCATTTGTGAACATCGCGGGCACGTCACTCAGCGTGACAACGCCCGTACTCGCGGCATACGTGTAACTGACGCCCGCCGGCAACCCGCTCAAGACCGGTGGGGCCGCGAGGTTCGCCGGCAAGCTCAGCGTCACCGCAACGCCGTTCGCCGTGCTCGGCCCCCGGTTCGTATAGGTCACGGTGCCGACGACACTCTGTCCCGCATTGACCGCGGACGGGAACGCGAGCGCGACCGCGACATCCGCTTCGAGTGCTCCCGACACGCGCGCCGTCGCCGCGTTGTTGGCCGGGTTCGGGTCGGTCGTCGTGCTGGCGATCGCCACCGAGACGGACGAGCTCGCCATGCCCGGCTGCACATAGGAAATCTTGATGGGACCGAAGCTCGCACCCGGGGCCAGGCTCACCGGCGTGCCGCTCAAGCTGACGACGCCCGTGTTCGGCGTATAGACGTAGCCCACACCCGACGGCAGGCTGGGCGCGGGCGGCACAGAGAGATTCGCGGGCAGCAGGAGATTGTAGTTGACGTTCTGTGCGGCACTCGGTCCCGCATTCGTGAACGTCACCGTGCCGGTGACCGTCTGTCCGGCATTGGCGCTCGTCGGGAAACTCAACGTCGCGGCCACGTCGGCGAGCGCCGCGCCGCTGATCGTCGCCGTCGCGCTATTACCGGGCGCGCTCGGATCGGGGGTCGTGGTCGTGATGCTCGCGCTGACGCTCGAGCTGCCCGAAGCCGGTTGTGTGTACGTCACCGTGATCGGACCAACGCTGCCCATGGCCGCCAAGCTCGCCGGCATGCCGACGAACGAGACCACGCCGGCAGCGGCGTTATAGGCGTAGGTCACGCCGGGCGGCAGACCGCCAAGCACCGGCGGCGCGCCGAGATTGGCCGGCAGCGTCAGCGTGAAATTCGTAGCGCTCGCGGTGCTCGGCCCGCTGTTCGAATACGTGACCGTCCCGGTGACGGGCTGCCCGGCGTTGACGCTGGTCGGAAACTTGAGCGTCGTGACGGCATTGGCCTGGGCGCTGCCGCCGATCGTCGCGCCGGCACTGTTGTTGGCCGGATTGGGATCGCCGGTCGTGCTTGCGTCCGCCGCGCTCAGGGTCGAGGTCGCGTCGCCCGGCTGTACGTAGCGGATCGTGATCGGACCGACGCCGGCCGCGGACGCAAGGCTGGTCGGCAGGCCCGTGAAGTTCACGACGCCGCTGCTCGCGACGTAGGCAGCGCTCGCGCCGCTCGGCAGCCCGCTCAAGGTCGGCGCGACCGCGAGATTGGCCGGCAGCGTGAGGCTGAACGTGGTGGATACCGCCGTGCTCGGTCCGTTGTTCGTGTAGAGCACCGTGCCGGTCACCGTCTGTCCGGCATTGACGCTGCTCGGGAAGCTCAAGCTCACGGCCATATCGGCCTCGGCCGCGCCCGTGACCGTCACGCTCGCCGCATTGTTTGCCATGTTCGGATCGCTGGTCGTTGCTGCGACCGAGGCGCTCACGGTGGACGTGGCGCTGCCCGGCTGTGCGTAGCCGATGGCGAGCGGACCGATGGCGGCGCCCGAGCTCAAGCTCGTCGGCAGGCCGCTGAACACGACGACACCGGTCGCCGCGGTGTAGTTGTAGGTCGCAGCCGCCGGCAAGCCGCCTATGGTCGGCGCTGTGGCGAGATTCGCGGGCAGCGTCAAATTCAAACCGACACCGCTCGCCGCGCTCGGGCCATTGTTGGTGACGGTGAGCGTGCCCGCGACCGGGAGGCCGGCGTTGACGCTCGCGGGGAAGGCGAGCGAGACCGCAAGATCGGCCTGGGCGACGCCCGTGATCGTGGCCGAGGCGGAATTGTTCGCCGTATTAGGATCGTTGGTCGGCGCGCTGATCGCCGCGCTCACGGTCGAGCTCGCGCTACCGGGCTGCACGTAGCTGACCGTGATGGGACCGATCGCGCCATTGGCTGCGAGGCTCGGCGGCAGGCCGTTGAAACTGACCACGCCCGTGCTCGTCGCGTAACTGGTGGTCACGCCGGCCGGCAGCCCGCTGAAAATCGGCGCGCTCGTGAGGTTCGCCGGCAGCGTCAGCGAGACGCCCAATGCACTGGCCGCGCTCGGCCCGTTGTTCGTGAACGAGACCGTCCCGGTGACGGTCTGCCCGGCGTTGACGCTCGCCGGGAACGTCAGCGTGGCGGCGAGGTCCGCCTCGGCGAGGCCGGCGACCGTGACCGTCGCCGTGTTGTTGGCGGTGTTCGGGTCATTGGTCGCCGCCGTCGCCGACGCTGTTAACGTGGATGTCGCGATACCCGGTTGCTGATAGCTGATGCTGATCGGCCCCAAGCTGCTGCCCGCCGCGAGGCTGTTCGGCAGGCCGGTGAAGCTCTCGATGCCCGTACCGGCGGCATAGGACGCGGCGGCGCCCGTGGGCAGCCCGGTGAGCACCGGTGCGCCGGCAAGATTGGCCGGCAGCGTCAGCGTAAAATTGGCGCCGGTCGCCGCGCTCGGACCGTTATTGGTATAGAGCAAGCTGCCGGTGACGGTCAGGCCCGCATTGACGCTGGCAGGGAACGTCAGGGTCGTCGCGAGGTCCGCTTCCGCGGCACCCGCGATGCTTGCGGTCGCGGCATTGTTCGCGGAGTTGGGATCCGCCGTCGTCGCCGCGATCGATGCAGTCACGGTCGACAGCGCGCTTCCCGGCTGGGCAAAGCTCACGCCGATCGGCCCCAAGGTTCCGCCCGCGATCAGCGTCGTCGGCATGCCGGACAAGTTCACGACACCGGAACTCGCGGTGTACGTGTAAGTCGCGCCCGCGGGCAGACCGCTCAAGGTCGGAGCCGTCAGATTCGCCGCCAGGTTCAAGGTATAGGTGATGCCGGCCGCTGCGCTGGGCCCGGCGTTCGCGAACGTCACCGTACCCGCGACGGTTTGTCCGGCATTGACGCTCGCAGGGAAGCTGAGCGCAACCGCAAGATCGGCCTCGGCCGCACCGGCGACTGTCACGCTCGTACTGTTGTTCGCCGTATTGGGATCGGTCGTGGTGGCACCGACCACCGCCGTCACGACCGAGCTGGCCGTCGCCGGCTGGGTGTAGGTGATCGTGATCGGGCCGATGCTGGCGCCCGCGGCGAGCGTGAGCCCAAGTCCACTGAAGCTCACACTGCCGGTGCTCGCGGTATAGGTGTAGCCGGCGGCCGGAGGCAGACCCGTCAGGGTCGGCGTCGTGGCGAGATTCGCGGGCAGCGTCAGGCTGGCGACGACACCTGCGGCGGTGCTCGGTCCATTGTTCGTATAGAGCAGCGTGCCCGAGACCGTGTTCCCGGCGTTGATACTGGCCGGGAAGCTCAAGCTCGTCGCGAGGTCTGCTAGGGCGGCGCCGCCGACCGTCACCGAGGCGGTGTTGTCGCTGGGATTCGGGTCTGCGGTCGTCGTCGTGACCGTGGCTGTGACCGTCGAGGTCGCGGCGCCGGGCTGGCGGTAGCCGATCGTGATCGGTCCGACACTCGCGCCGCTCGCAAGACTCGCCGGCATGCCGGTCAAGGTGACCACACCCGTGCTCGCGGCATAGCTATAGGAG
>Ga0116230_10000245_pt1 | contig 44546 bp, 30 predicted proteins | sample S1TSphfallax_3_FD_88678 | JGI IMG/M metagenome (GOLD analysis project Ga0116230, IMG submission 88678) | Host-associated microbial communities from peat moss isolated from Minnesota, USA - S1T2_Fd - Sphagnum fallax MG | ecosystem: Host-associated > Plants > Peat moss > Unclassified | place... | reverse complement strand
TGGCAGACCGCGAAGACCGGCAATCACAGTCACGCGCATCTCGAGGCGCTGCTGCAAAAGCGCGGCCTGCTCAACCGCCTGTTCGGCGGTCGGCTGCAAAAACTGATGAATCACAGCTGGCAGATGTATCCTCTCGGGCTGTTGTTCGGGCTGGGGTTCGACACGGCATCGGAGGTCGGCCTGCTCGCCATGACCGCGGGTGCGTCGGCGGGTGATCTGCCGCTGCCGGCGGTGCTGTGCCTGCCCATTCTGTTCGCCGCCGGCATGACCGTGATGGACACGACCGACGGCGTGCTCATGTCGAAGGCGTACAATTGGGCATTCATCAATCCGCTGCGGAAGATTTTTTACAATCTGACGACCACCGGATTGTCGGTGGCGGTGGCGCTGTTGATCGGCAGCATCGAAGTTTTACAGGTGCTCTGCGGCATGCTGGATCTGCACGGCCGGTTTTTTGATTTCGTGGTCGGACTGAATTTCGGGATCTTGGGGTATCTGATCGTCGGCCTGTTCTTGCTCGCGTGGGGAGCTTCGGTGGCGTATTGGAAATTCGGGCGTATCGAACAACGCTATTCCCTTCACGGGGCACCGCATACCCACCGTCACGTGCACGCGGACGGTAGCGAGCACTCGCATGATCATTTGCATGTGCACACCGAGTAAGACGGGCTGCTGACGTGCGGCGGGCAACATGGTCGTGCCTGGGCATGCGTTTGTGCTGGCTGCTCGCGCTCGCCGCGGGCGCGGCGCCGTGCCGCGCCGATACGGTGGCCAGCCTGCTGGGAAATTTCACCATCAATCAATATTGCGGCTTGCAGCTCGCCGCCGCGACGGTGGACGTGCACTACGCCGTGGTCTTCGGTCAGTTACCCGCGTTGCGCGAGTTGCACGTGGCCGATGCCGACGGCGATGGCGTGACGTCGCAACAGGAGCGCGACGCCTATGTCGGAAAGCTTGCTTTAGGTCTCGCGGATGCGCTGACGCTGCGCGTCGATGGTGTCCGTGTACCTTTGCGTGCAACCCGCTGGACCAGCAGCCTGCCCACCGAACAAGGCGGCTTTTCACTGCGCCTCGATGTCGATTTTGCGGGCGCGATGCCGCCGGCGGTTGCGGGCTCCCGGCATCTCACGTTCGACAATGAGAACTATCCGGGCCGCATGGGCTGGCACGAAATCGTCGTGCAGGCATCGCCCGGCCTCGCCGTGTACGACACCAACGCCTACAGCACCTCGCTCACCGGCGGCCTCACTCAGGCGCTCAAGTCCCTGCCGGCCGCCGGTCCGCTCGACGAACGCGCGGTGCACCTCGAGTTTGGCGCTCCCCGACCGGTCGCGGCGCGGCTGATCGCAGCGCGCCCCGGAACCGTGGCTGCGCTTCCGGCTGCGGCCAACAACGCCAACGGCAGCGCCGTGGGCGCGCTGTCGGAAACGGCGTGGATCACCCGGCACACACGGCAGCTGGTGGACGAGATCTCCGGACCGCGCATCGAACCGCGCATCGCAGTGGTGGCATTGCTCGGCGCGCTGCTGCTCGGGGCGGTGCATGCGCTGTCGCCGGGCCATGGCAAGACCATCGTGGGCGCCTATCTGATCGGCTCGCGAGGAACACCGCGGCACGCCGTGTTCCTCGGCCTGACCGTGACGATCACCCACACGGTGGGTGTGTTCGTGCTGGGTTTCGCGACGCTTTATGCGTCGCGGTTCATCGTGCCCGAGCGACTGTTCCCCCTCTTGAGCCTGCTATCGGCCGTGCTCGTGCTTGGCATGGGCATCGTGCTGCTGACGCAGCGCGCACGTGCGGCGCGATGCGCGCTCGCCGCAGACACGGCGCCATCCATGCCGGTGTTCGAACGGGTGCGGCCGGTGGCGCACGCCGCCGGCGCGGCGCGCGGCCTCATCTTCGCACCCGCCGTACGGTACGCGGATCCCACCCTGCACTCGCACGGCGGCGGCACCCCGCACTCCCACTTGCCGCCTGGAGCGGCTGGCGAAAAAATCACCTGGAGCAGTCTCCTGACGCTGGGAATCTCCGGCGGTCTCGTTCCCTGTCCGTCGGCGATGGTGCTGCTGTTGGCGGCGATCGCGCTCAACAAGACCGCCTATGGCATGCTCTTGGTGGTGGCGTTCAGCTTAGGACTCGCGATCACGCTGACCCTGGTCGGTCTGGCATTCCTCTATGCGCGCAATCGTTTCAGCCGGCCGGGCGCCGGCGGTCGTTGGACGCATGTATTGCCGGTGGTGAGCGCGGCCGCCATCACCGGGGTCGGTGCCCTGCTGTGCGTTGGCGCGATCGAGAGCTTCAGCTCCTGAGCTGCACACGGTCGCGCGAGTCGCGACCGTAATAATCGGGATAATCCGCACTCAATCCCTTGAAGCGCCGATGCATCCACAAATATTGTTCAGGCACCTTGCGGATATGCGCCTCCAGCAACCGATTGAATCGCTCGGCGTCATGCCTCGGATCCTCGCCGGGAAAGCCACTCAAGCTCTGGCCGATGGTGACGCGGTAACCCGCCTGTCCCGCGAGTCGCTCGGGGAAGTACGTGAGCACCGCCGCTCCCGACAAGCGCGCGAGACGCGAGGTGGCGGTGGTGGTGGCCGCCGGCACGCCGAAGAACTCGACCATCGCCGCGCCCTTGTTGCGGTAACTCTGGTCCGGGGCGTACCACACCGCTTCGTTTTTCTTCAGCGCGCGGATCATCGAGCGGATGTCATCGTGCGCGATCGGCTTGCCGTGCCTGCAAAAGCTATCGTGCATGGTTTGCGACAACAGCTGGTTTTTCATCTTTCTGAAGACGAAATTGAGCGGCACCACGGTGCCGAGGATGCGCGTCGCGATTTCGATCGTCGTGAAGTGGCCGCCGATCAGGATGGCGCCGCGGCCCGCCGCCAGGGCGGCCTCGAGGTGTTCGAGCCCCCGAACCTCGGCGAGACGCTGCACTTCGTAGTCGCTGCCCCACCACGTCATCGCGGTCTCGCACAATCCCATGGCGAGACTGCGGCAATGCTCCGCCAGCAAGCGCTCGCCCGCTGCGGCATCGAGGTGCGGTAGGCAGATCTCTATGTTGCGGCGCGCAACCCGCACATAATGCAAGGGCAGCAGCCGGATCAGAAAGCCGAGTCCGATGGCCAATCGGCGCTGCGCAGCGTACGGCAACAGCGCGACCAGGCGCAGTGCGCCGATACCCACCCAGGTCGGCCAGAATTTCGGCTCGAGAAACGCACGCGTCATTGGGGCGGCTCGCACGGCGACGACAGCGCTCGAAACTACGACTCGGCGCGGTCGCGGTCTGTTCGTTACCGCACATTGCGAATCTTACGACCCACCTGCCTCGCACTCGGTTATATTATGTGGATGCGCGCGGTTCAGGTCTTGAGTGCGGGTGGCCCTTTCGAATTGGTGGAGCGGGACATTCCGGAGCCTGGGCCTCGTCACGTGAGGATCAAGATCCAGGCCTGCGGCATTTGTCACAGCGATTCGTTCACCAAACTCGGTGCGTTTCCCGGCATTGAATATCCGCGCGTTCCGGGGCACGAAGTGGTCGGCGTGCTCGACGCCGTCGGCGCGGAGGTGCCCGATTGGCAGCAAGGCGCTCGGGTCGGCGTCGGCTGGCACGGCGGTCACTGCGGCCACTGCGGGCCCTGCCGCCGCGGCGACTTCATCCTCTGCACCACAGCGCAAACCCCCGGGCTGAGCTACGACGGCGGTTATGCAGATTACATGATCGCCCCGTTCGAAGCCCTCGCCGCAATCCCGGACACCCTCACTGCGGTGGACGCCGCCCCCCTGCTGTGCGCCGGGATTACCACGTTCAACGCATTGCGCCATAGTGGCGCGGTGCCCGGCGATCTCGTGGCCGTGCTCGGAATCGGCGGACTGGGTCACTTGGGCGTGCAGTTCGCGGCGAAGTCGGGTTACCACACCGTCGCCATTGCGCGCGGCGCGGGCAAGGGCGTATTGGCACGACAACTCGGCGCCCGTCACTACATTGATAGCACCACGCAGAATGTCGCTGAAGAATTGACCAAGCTGGGCGGTGCCCGGGTGATCCTCGCCACGGTCACCGATGCGAAGTCGATCACGGCTGCCGTCGGCGGATTGGGGATCAACGGCAAGCTGTTGATCGTGGCTGCCTTGACGGAACCGGTCGAGGTCTCGCCGCTCGCGCTCATCATGGGGCGCCGTTCGATCGCCGGATGGCCATCGGGTACCGCGAGCGACTCCGAGGATACGCTGGCATTCAGTGCGCTGTCCGCGATTCGGCCCATGATCGAAGTGTATCCCTTGGAGCGCGCGTCGGAAGCCTACGAAAGGATGATGAGCGGCAAGGCGCGGTTTCGTGTGGTTCTGACCACGGGGCTTTGAGCCGCGCCGTCATGCATGCCAAAGCGGAGAGCTACCGCGAACTTCAGGGCCAACTGGCCGCGTTGCTGGCGGGTGAACGCGACGCTGTTGCCAACACGGCGAATGCGGCGGCGTTGCTATACCATGCGCTGCCTGGCTTGAATTGGGCGGGTTTTTATCTGCTGCGCGGCGACGAACTGGTGCTCGGACCGTTCCAGGGCAAGGTGGCCTGTGTGCGCATCGCCTTAGGGAGAGGAGTCTGCGGAACCGCGGCGGCGCGCCGCGAAACCATCGTGGTCGCCAACGTGCATGACTTCCCTGGACATATCGCCTGCGACGCGGCGTCGCGTTCGGAGATCGTGGTGCCCTTGGTCCATGCCGAGCAACTGTGGGGCGTGTTGGATCTGGATAGCCCGTTGCTCGAGCGCTTCGACCGCGAAGACGCCGCGGGCCTCGAATCTCTCGCCGCGCTGCTCGCGAGCGCATCGGATTTTCACGCCTTGACCGGCTGAAATGTTCGCCCCGCCACCCCGGTCTTCTCCCCACAACCCCGCGTATCGTCGCGCCGCTGCCCATCGAAATCATGTTGTTATTGATCGTCGTATTTCTCGCCGGGGTGTTGACCATCGTCAGTCCGTGCATCCTGCCGGTGCTGCCCTTCGTATTCGCGCGCTCCGATCGGCGCTTTTTGACCAGCGGGCTGCCGCTGTTGATCGGCATGGCCGCGACCTTTGCCGCAATCGCCACGCTGGCGGCGGTCGGCGGCGCCTGGGCGGTTCGCGTCAACCAATATGGACGCGTGCTCGCGCTGGTGCTGCTGACGGGGTTCGCCGCGACTTTGCTGTCGCGTCGCCTGTCGGACGCCCTGACCCGCCCGTTGGTTGCCCTCGGTAATCGGCTGCTACCGGCCACGCCGGACGGGGCGCCCAAGTCGGGACTGGTGGCGTCGCTGCTGTTGGGTGTGGCCACCGGTCTTCTCTGGGCACCCTGTGCCGGTCCGATTTTGGGCCTGGTGCTGACCGGGGCGGCCATCGCCGGACCCACGGCACATACCACGGCGCTGCTGTTCGCCTATGCCGCCGGCGCGGCGGTGTCTTTAGGTCTGGCCATCCTGGCGGGCGGTCGGGTGTTTGCCGCGCTGAAGCGCTCCTTGGGCGCGGGCGAATGGGTACGGCGTGGGCTGGGTGTCGCGGTGCTGGTGGGCGTGGTTGCCATCGCGCTGGGCTGGGATACCACCGTGCTCACGCGCTTGTCGCTGTCGGGTACCAATCGCCTCGAGACTTCGCTGCTCGAGAAGGTCAATGGCCAGGATTCGCATGCGGCCGGCAACGCGCTTCTGGCGGCCACCACCGGCGCGGGGCAACTGCCGGTCGAGGGCACGCTGCCGTCGCTCGGCGGCGCCACGGCCTGGTTGAATTCTCCGCCGTTGACGGCCGACGCGCTGCGCGGCAAGGTGGTGCTGGTCGATTTTTGGACCTATTCGTGCATCAATTGCCTGCGAACGCTGCCCTACATCAAGGCGTGGTACGCGAAGTACAAGGATCACGGCTTGGTGGTCATTGGAGTTCACTCACCGGAATTCGCTTTCGAAAAGGATCCGGCCAACGTGCGCCGCGCGGTCAGTGACTTGGGAGTCGAATACCCGGTGGCACTCGATGACGATTACGCGATTTGGCGGGGCTTCGACAATCACTATTGGCCGGCCGACTACTTCATCGACACCAAGGGAAAAATCCGCGGCCATTATTTCGGCGAGGGTGACTACGACCAGACCGAACACGTGCTGCGCGAGCTGCTCGCCGCGGCCGGCTACACCGATCTGCCGCCAGCCGGCATGTCGGCCATGGGCAGCGGTGTCGAGGCCGCGCCGGACGAGACCCACGATCTATCGCAAGAAACCTACGTAGGCTTCCGCCGTGCCGACGGCTTCGCCTCGCCGGGCGGATTGGTACACGACGAGAGCCACGACTACACTCTGCCGCCGACCCTCGGGCGCAATCAATGGGCGCTGGTCGGCCGCTGGTCGGATGACCGCGAGAAAGCGACGTTGAACTCGGCACCCGGGAAGATCGTCTATCGATTCTTTGCCCGCGACTTGCACCTGGTGCTGGGGCCCGGCGCGGACGGCAAGCCGGTTCGCTACCGCGTGCTGCTCGACGGCAAGAGCCCGGGCGCCAACCACGGCGTCGACACCGATGCCGCCGGCAACGGCGTGGTCACCGAGCAGCGCCTCTACCAACTCATCAGACAGTCGGACGGCATCAGCGAACACGTTTTCTCGATCGAATTCCTGGACGACGGCGTTCAGGCCTATGCATTCACTTTTGGCTGAGGTCCATCATGAAACGACGCGTATTTTTAGGATCAGCGTTGGCCGCTGTGGCAACCGTTCCGTTCCTGGCAAGAATGCGGGCAACGGTGGCGGCCCCGGCAAGCGCACAAACCGTCACCATCGAGAACTTTTCCCCCGCGGGCGTGAGCCTGGGTACCGTCACCGTGGAGAAGATCGTCAAGAGCGATGCCGAATGGAAGGCGCAACTCTCGGCGTGGGCGTATCGCGTCACGCGACAACAAGGCACCGAAGCCCCATTCACCGGCGAATACGCCAACAACCACGCGGACGGGATCTATCATTGCGTGTGCTGTGACACGGCTCTGTTCGATTCGAAGACCAAGTTCGAATCGGGCACCGGCTGGCCGAGCTTCTACCAGGCCATCTCGCCCAAGAACGTGGTCAAGAGCGCCGATTCGAGCTTTGGCATGCAGCGCGATGCGATCTCGTGCGCCCGCTGTGATGCGCATTTGGGCCATGTCTTCGACGACGGGCCGCGCCCGACGGGCTTGCGCTACTGCATGAACTCGGTCGCGCTGCATTTCACCCCGCGCGCTTGAGCTGCGTTTGATCGTGCAGAGCGTGTGCCAGCCCGACGGCTAGGGCGCGCAACATGGCGACGATGGCGACCGGCCGCCTCCTGCTGATCGGCTTTCTCACGGTGGCGCTGACCGCGCTCACCAGTTTGGCGGCGCGTCGGCTACGCGTACCGCAGTCCATCCTGCTCGTGCTCGTGGGTGCCGCGGTGGCCTTTGCTCCCGGCTTTGCACGTATCAGTCTGCGCCCTGATCTGGTGCTGCTCGGTCTGCTGCCGCCGCTGCTTTACACCTCGGGGGTGGGCATGAGCTGGCGCGGCTTCAAGCGCAATCTGCGCCCCATCATGCTGTTGGCCATTGGCTGCGTGCTGTTCACGGCCTCCGCCGTCGCGGTCGCCACTCATTGGCTGCTGCACCTGCCCTGGGCCGTCGCTTTCGTCTTGGGCGCGGTGGTCTCGCCGCCCGATGCGGTGGCCCCCATGGCCATTGCGCGACGGCTCCAAGTTCCCAAGCGCATCCTGACGGTGCTCGAGGGGGAAGGCCTGGTGAACGACGCGACGGCCCTCATTTTGTTCAGCTTCGCCTTGGGAGCGGTGCTCACCGGCAGCGTGTCGATAGTCCACGCTGCCGGCACCTTTGCGGCGGTCGTGGTCGGTGAGATTGCCTGGGGCCTCGTCGTCGGCGCGGGCGGCCTGTATGTGCGCGCCTGGGCCCGGGATCCGGAGGTCGAGATGATCCTGTCGCTGCTCACACCCTTCGCGGCGTTCTGGCCGCCGCATTTTCTCGGCGGCTCGGGCGTGCTCGCCGCGGTCACGGCGGGGCTGTACACCAGTTGGAACGGTCCGCGGCTGATTTCCGGCGCGACCCGCCTGCAGGGTTTTTTTGTCTGGGGGCTCGCGGTGTATCTGGTGGAGGGCATCGTTTTTTTCTTGACCGGGCTGCAGTTCCGCGTCGTGATCGAGAGCCCCGATGCGGGTGAATGGTCGCGCATGATCGGGGCGGCGGCCATGACGGTGGTGGTGGTGATCGTGGTGCGCTTCGTGTGGGTGTTTCCGGCGTCCTACCTGCCGTCGATCTGGCGTCGGCGCTCCTCCGCGCATGCACGGCCCACCTGGCAGGAAACCTTTCTCGTGGCCTTCACGGGCATTCGCGGCGTGGTGTCGCTGGTGGCTGCGCTGTCCGTGCCCGAAATGGCCGGCGCCGAACCATTTCCGGACCGGGATCTCATCCTGTTCGTGACCTTCGGCGTCATTCTGGCATCGCTCATCGGTCAGGGAACGGCGCTGCCCGGCCTCATCAAATTCTTGAAGCTCGACACCGCGGGTCGCCTGGAGGCGCAGGCGGCCAAGCGCGGCGAGGTGAGTGCGCGGGTCGAGGCCATCGATGCCGCGCTCGATCTGTTGAAGGAACTCGAGGCGAGCGGCGCGGTGGACCGGTCGGTCGTCAACCTGCGCCGGCTGCACGAAAATCGCCGCCTCGATTTCGTGCAGACCGCCGATTTGGCGTTTGACGGCGCGCCGGCGGCCGACTCGGCGGCGATTCACCGGCGGCTGGTGGCGGCGGAACGTGCCAGCATCGCCCGGCAGTTCGCGGCCGGAAAACTCACCGACGAGGCGCGCCGGCGCATCGAGCGCGAGTTGGATCTCGCCGATGCGCTGTTGCAGCATGCGGCCGACAGCGCCACTGGGCCAGGCTTCAGCGAAATCTGAACATCGCGGGAGCGGCCGGCGCGCGGTGTATATTGCCCACATGAAGGACGCGGAACCGGCCTCGAGTGGCACGATGCGGGTGCGGATTCTGCGCATCTGTGCCGATTCTCAAGTCGAACGCGACGATCGAGTCGCGGTCGAGGCGCCGCTCGAGTTCTTGATGCATCACCCCGCCCTCGGCACCCTGCCGGTGTCGTTCGGCACCACCATGCGTACGCCCGGAGATGACGAACACCTGGCCGCCGGTTTGCTGTATGGCGAAGGCATGGTGGACAACGCCAGCGACATCGAGGCCATCGAGTCGAGCACCCGCCGGCCGAACGTGATCAACGTGCGTTTGCATCCCGCCGTGCAGATGGCTCTGCAAACCGCGACCCGGCGCTTCTCGGCCGGCTCGAGTTGTGGCGTCTGTGGCACGACGGGACTGGATGCGGCGATCGCGCGGGCGGCGGCGACGCGCATCGCCGCGACTCCCGCCGTCGATCTGTCGCTGTTGCTCGGGCTGCCGCGGCGCATGCAGGAGGGACAATCGAAATTCGGCGACACCGGCGGCATTCACGCGGCGGCATTGTTTGATTTTTCGGGGCGGCTCGTCACCCTCGCCGAGGATGTCGGCCGCCACAATGCGTTCGACAAGCTGGTGGGCGAATCCTTGCTGCAAGAGCGGCTGCCCTTGGCCCGGCACATCGTCTTGTTGAGCGGCCGCGCCAGTTTCGAACTGGTGCAAAAGGCGCTGCGCGCCGGCGTCTCCATGCTGGCCGCGATCGGCGCGCCGTCGAGTCTCGCGGTGAATCTCGCCGCCGCGTCGGGCCTGACCCTGGTCGGGTTCCTGCGCGACAATCACTGCAACGTGTACTGCGGTGCCGAGCGGTTGACGCCGAGCCACCGCAACTCACGCGACCGGTAGCGTAGCCCCATTCGGTTACTATACGCCGGGGTCCTCAAGGGAGTATTACGACTTGTCCGAACTCGACGCCGCCGCCCCGCAGGCTGCGCGACCGTCCGTTTTCTTAAGCTACGCCTCCGAGGATCGACTGGCTGCCCGGAGCCTGCGCGATGCGCTGCCGAACTATGGGCTCGAAGTCTGGTACGACGAGAGCGAGTTGGGCGGCGGCGACGCCTGGGACCAGAAAATCCGCCGGCAAATCCGCGACTGCGATTACTTCATGCCGCTGGTGTCGGCGCAAACCGAGCGCCGGCGCGAGGGCTACTTCCGCCGCGAATGGCGCCTCGCGGTCGAACGTACGCTCGACATGGCCGATGATCATCCGTTCCTGTTGCCCGTGGTCATCGATGACACGGTGCAGACCGGTGCGCGAGTTCCTGAAAAATTCTTGAGCGTGCAATGGCTGAAAGTGCCGCAAGGACAGCCGACGCCGGCGCTCGAATCGATGTGCCGGCGAATTGCCGGAGGCGTGGTAGATGCCGTTCCGCGCTCCGCCAGAGCCAAGGCCGCCGGGCCTCACGCCACGGCCGCGGCTGCCGCGGCACCCCTCGACTTTCCCGTCGAACGAGACGGCCAGAAAGTCCGTTTTTGGTTCGAAGTGGTCGGTTGGCTCGGCCGCTCGGCATGGCGGCAATTCAAGCGCTTGCCGCGCTGGATCCGCGTGATCGCCTACATCTGGCTGGCGATCGCGCTGCTATCGCGCTGTGACTCAGCCCGAAAACATCAGGCGGAGGAGGCCTCGACCGACACCGTCGATCCCGCCCAGATCGAGAAGCTCAAATCCATTTCCCAGCAATACCAGGGCAGCGCGGACAAGGGCAGCGCGGATAAGGGCACGGCGGACAAGGGCGGCGTGGACAAACGTGACGTGGCCAAGCTGGCAGCCGCCATCGCCAAGGAGTTCGGCGATGAGGACGGCGAGGCGCGCGCCACGGGGAGCCCGCTGTTGGCCATCCCGTTCACCGCGCCGTCGGGCGACACATCCGCCGCCAAACTCGCGGACGCCGCATTCTCCATGACCTACGGCATGATCGAGATCGCGCATCATGGCGAGGTGGGCCTGACCAAGGAGGCGCTGGATTCGCAGGATGTACACGAAGCGGTGTCGCGCGGCCGCGCGGCACACGCCGCCTATGTGCTGTACGGCAGCGTCGGTGCGGGCCGGGTACTCACCGTGCAGATCGTGAAGGTCGCGGACGGCAGCATCTCCTGGTCGAAGGCCTACCCGAGCACTGCTGCGGATCCGTCGAAAATCGCCGCCGATATCAATGCGAATCTGCCGCCCCTGCCCGCCCCACATGGCGCGACACGGTGAGACGCTCGCCGCACAGCCCACGCGGGCGGAGCACGATGGTGGCCGCCAGCAATACGCCGATGGCCACGATGCGCAGCGCCGCGGCGCGTGCCTGATCCTCAGGTGCAAACCACATCCCGGTGAAGAGGCCGGTCACGCTCCAGATCGCCGCGACCAGCACCGCGCCGACCAACGCCCCGACATTGTTGCCGGAACCGCCGATGATCAGCATCGTCCAGATCTGGAAAGTCAGGCTGGCCTCGAAGCTGTCGGGCGCGATGAAGCCGATCACATGGGCCTGCATGGCGCCGGCGAGGCCCATCAGCGCACCGCCGATGGCGAACGCCTGCAGCCGGTAGCGGTCGGCGTTCTTGCCCAAGGCGCGCGCCGCGCGCTCGTCCTCGCGCACCGCGCGCAGCACCCGCGCCCACGGACTTTGCGCCAAACGCTGCAGCGCCACGAACAGCGCGGCCACCACCGCACCCACCAGCCCGAGCGTGGCGAGTGCAAATGACGCCGGCTGCGGCGCCAGCGCTTCGAAGGGTCGAGGAATGAAGCTGATGCCGAGCGGCCCGCCCGTGAGCCCTTGCGCATTGCGCACGATCAGCAGCACCGTCACCGCCACGCCGAAGGTGGTGATCGCCAGATAGTCCGCGCGCAGGCGCAGCGCGGCCGCACCGACCAGCGCGGAGGTCGAGGCCGCCACCACCATGGCAGCGAGCCAGCCCGCTGCGACCGGCCAGCCCCACCCACCGAGCCGGCCATCGACCGGCAGCGTGGTCACGAGCGCCGAGGTGTACGCACCCAACGCCACGAAGCCCGCCACCCCCACATTGAATACGCCGGTCTGACCCCATTGCAGGTTGAGCCCGAGGCACGCGACGCCGCTGATGAGCGCCAGCGTGAGGAACAGGCTCCCATAAGCGACATAGCCCATGAAATGAGCGCTCATGCCGTCCGTCCGAATAGACCGCGCGGACGCACCAACAGCACCGCGATGAGCACCAGGAAGGCCATCGCCGCACGCCACTCGGCGCCGACCCACTGCACGCCAAGCGCCTCGGCGAGCCCGACGATCAGCCCGCCGAGCAACGCACCCGGCACGCTGCCGATACCGCCGAGAATCGCCGCCGCGAACAGCGGCAACAGCAGTTCCGCGCCCATCGACGGCCGGATCTGCACCACCAATCCCAGCATCACCCCGGCGGCGCAGGCGAGCGCACCGCCGATGATCCAGGTGAGTCGGATCACGCCGGCCACGTCCACCCCGACGACGCGCGCCAGCGTCGGGTTCTCGCTCACGGCGCGCATCGAGCGGCCGAGGCGAGTGCGGGTCAGCACCAGGTGCACCACGCAAACCGCCACCACGGCAACCCCGATGAGCGCAATCTGGTCCGGCGTCACGCGCACCCCGGCACCTACGGGCAGGGCGATCTGCAAATCCTGGGACAGCGAAGCCTGGCGCCCGGAGAACAGCACCTCGATCGCCGCGCGCAGCGCGAGCGATGCGCCGAAGCTCGCGATGACCGCCGTGATCGACGCGCCACGGTTGCGCAGCGGGCGAAACAACACCGCGTCCAACGCCCACGCGCAGAGCCCGGTCAAGGCCATCGCCAGCAGTGCGGCCGCAATCACGTTCCAGCCGAATGACAAGCTGCCGATGGCATCGACGCTCCAGCCGGCGAAGGCACCGATCGCCGCGGCGATCAGCAGCGTGAGATAGCAGCCCAGCGAGATGAACTCACCGTGCGCAAAATTGGCGAACCGCAGAATCGAATACGTCAGCGTGACGCCGACCGCGCCCAAGCCGATGGTGGCGCCGGCAATCAGTCCGTCGGCCAGGAATTGCAGCGTCACGGGCGGACGGCCGGCGCGCGTGCGCCACCCAGGTAGAGCGCCGCGATGGCCGGATCGCCGCCGAGCGCGGCGCTCATCCCCTCGAGTCGCGTGCGTCCCTCGACGAGCACGACCAGCCGGTCGGCGATCGCCAGCGCCGCGCGCACGTTCTGCTCGACGATCACCACGCTGACGCCGCTGCCGCGAATGTCGACCAGGGCGCGAAACAGCTCGGCAACCGCCTTCGGCGACAATCCGGCCGAGGGCTCATCGAGCAGCAACAGCGAGGGTAGTGCGATCAGCGCACGCGCCACGGCCAGCATCTGCCGTTGGCCGCCGGACAGCCGCCCGGCGAGGAGCTGGCGCTGTCTACCCAAGTCCGGAAACAGCTCGCACACCGCGGCGATCCGGCTCGCACGCCGCGCCGCGGGCAGAAGATCCGCGGCAATTTTCAGGTTATCGGTCACGCTGAGCGAGGCGAAGACGTTCTCCGTCTGCGGCACGAAAGCCATGCCATGGCGAACGCGCTCATGAGCCGGCAACGCGCCGATGTCCTCACCGCGCAATGCCACCCGGCCGTCACACCGCGGCATCAGGCCGGCAATCGCCTTGATGAGTGTCGACTTGCCGGCGCCATTCGGCCCTAAGATCGCCACGATCTCGCCGCGATCTGCCACCAGCGACACGCCGCGCACGATCGGTGCCTCCGCGGCGTACCCGGCGACCAGGGTCGCGACCTCCAGAACCCGCGCGGAATTCGTCAAGCAGCGGCGCCGCCCAGGTAGGCGTCGATCACGCGTTGATCTTGCACCACGTCGCCGGGCGCGCCCTGACAGAGAAGTTCACCCGACGCCATTACGAACACCTCCTCACAGAGCCGCGCGACGAGATCCATGTTGTGTTCGACGATGACGAAGGTGATCCCGCGCTGATTGAGCAATGCGATGCGTTCGATGATGAGATCGAGCAGCGCCGGATTGACGCCGGCCGCGGGCTCATCGAGCAGCACCACGGCGGGCCGTGCCATCAGCACACGGGCGAGTTCGAGCAGCTTGCGCTGGCCGCCGGACAGAACTTCGGCCGCCCGGTGCGCGAGCGGCGCAAGCGCCAGGAATTCGAGCAGTTCCATGGCCTCGCCCAACAGGGCGGACTCGGTGCGCGCCACGCGCCGCGGCGCCAGCCAATTGGGCCACACGCGCTCGCCGACGTGCTGCTGGCTGCCGAGCAGCACGTTCTCCACCACGGTCATCGCCGCAAACGGCCGCGGAATCTGAAAGGTGCGGCCGAGCCCTGCGGCCAGCCGCGCATGCACGGGATCCGCTTCGACCGCACGGCCGCGCAGGAACACGTGGCCGGATGAGGGCCGTTGATCCCCGGCGAGAATATCGAACAAGGTGCTCTTGCCCGCACCGTTCGGCCCGATCAGTCCGGCCAGGGCACCGGCGGCAATCGACAGGCTGACGCCATTGACCGCCAGCGTCCCGCCGAATCGCTTCGACACCGCCTGGGCCCTAAGAATCGGTTCTGGGTGATCTTTCAAGTATGCTCACGGCTCCGTATGGTGGCCACGTTAACATGACGATACCCGAATGGATGGCACGCAACGCGCGGCGGCTCGCCGCGTGCCTCGTGCTGCTCACCGCCGCTCGCGCGACGGGCGCGGCATGCTCGATCAAGGTGGGGGTGGTCATGGAGCTGACCGGTACCGCGGGCCCCTATGGTCAGGCTGCGGAAAAATCGGTGGAGATGGCGTTTCGCGATCTCAATGCGGCCGGCGGCGCACACGGCTGCACGCTGCTGACGGACACCAAGGATTCCCAGAGCCAGAGTACGGTGGCGGTGGATGCCGCGAACCAGCTGGTGCAGCTCGACAAGGTCACGGCGATCATCGGCGACATCACCTCGTCGACCACCATTCCCATGCTCACCACGGTTACCGGCCCCGCGAAGATCATCCAGATGTCGCCGGCCGCGTCGTCGCCCCGGCTTACCGCGCTGGGTCGCGACGGCAAGACCAGCGGCATGTTCTTCCGCACGATCACCTCCGATGCGCTGCAGGGCACCGTCGCCGCAAAGTTCGCACTCGATCGCGGCCTGCGCCGCCTCGCCGTCATCTATGTCAACGATGACTTCGGCATCGATCTGTATCAGGAGTTTGCCCGTGCCTACCGCGCCATGGGGGGCGTGATCGCGACCGTGACCCCCTATAACGAAAGGCAATCGAGCTATGCGTCCGAGGTGACGGCGGCGCTGTCCGCCCCTGCCGACGGGCTGTACCTGATATCCACGCCCATCGATGGCACGGCCATCGCGCGCGCCTGGATCTCGCAGGGCGGCTCGCGGCGGCTGCTGCTCAATGACGGCATGAATGCCGCCGCGTTCATCAACGGGGTCGGCGCGAAGTATTTGAACGAGGCCTACGGCACTTCATCCGGCACCAGTCCGAGCGCATCCACGAAGTATTTTTATGAACACTACCCAGCCTTCGCCGGGATCGATCCGAACAGTCCCGCCGCCGATCGCGCCTACGATGCCGCAGCGATCATCGGCCTTGCCCTGGCGGCGGCCGACGGCACCGGCTCGGCGGCGATTCGCGCCGGAATCTTCAAAGTGACCGACCCTAAAGGGGTCATCGTCCACGCCGGTCCGGATGAATTCGTCAAGGCGCTCGCAGCGCTCAAGGCCGGCCAGTCGATCCGCTACGAAGGCGTCATCGGCCCGGTGTCGTTCGATGCCTTCGGCGACATTTCAGGTCCCTTCCGCTTGTGGCGCATCACCGATGGCAAGGTGACGACGCAGGGCGAGATGAGCACCGATGAAGTCAATGCGCTGCGGAGCCGGCACTAGTCGTGGCCGCGCGCGTAGCCGACGTCCCCGATCGCCATTCGCTGGCGCCCGGCCTCGACATCAGCCGTATCGTCACCGGTCTGTGGCAGGTGGCCGACATGGAGCGCAGCGGCACCCTGCTCGATCCCGAGCGCGCCTCCACCGCCATGCTGGAGTATGCCCGCGCCGGCTTCGACAGCTTCGACATGGCGGATCATTACGGCAGCGCCGAGGACATCAGCGGCCGCTTCCTGGCGCGGGCGCGGGCCGGCGAGCTGCCCGCCGACCGGCCGCCGCGCGTCTTCACCAAGTGGTGCCCGACTCCCGGACCGATGACCCGGGAAATCGTCCGCGCCGGGGTCGAGCGCAGCCGGCAGCGGCTCGGCGTGCCGTGCATCGATCTCTTGCAGTTCCATTGGTGGACCTTCGAGCATCCCGCCTATCTCGATGCCTTGACCGAGCTCGCCGAACTTCGCGAAGCCGGGCTCATCCGAGAGCTCGGCGTGACCAATTTCGACACCGCGCATCTGCGCGTGCTCATCAAGCACGGTATTCCCATCGCCACCAACCAGGTATGTTTCTCGCTGCTCGATCGGCGCGCCGCAGCCGACTTGAGCGCGCTGTGTCTCGAGCACGATGTCCGTCTTCTCGCCTACGGCACGCTCGGCGGCGGCTTTCTCGCCGAGCGCTGGCTCGGCCGTCCGGAACCGGGCGAGGCCGACTTCGGCGACTGGAGCAAGATGAAGTACAAGCGCTTCATTGATGCAGTCGGCGGCTGGCCGGCGCTGCAACGCATCCTGCAGGCGCTGCAGGTCATTGCCCGCAAGCACGCCGTGTCGCTGTCGAATGTGGCAACCCGTTGGGTGCTCGAGCATCCGGCGGTGGCCGCGGTGATCGTCGGCGCGCGACTCGGCGAGCGCGAACATCGCGCCGACAATCTCGCTCTCTTCGGCTTCGCTCTGGATGGGGACGACCGTCAAACCCTGGCTGCCGCACTGGCGACGACCCGCCTGCTCGGCGGCGATTGTGGCGACGAATACCGTCGCCCGCCGTTTCTGACGGCGTCGGGCGATCTGACCCATCATCTCGAATCGGTCCCCAAAGCCTATGCTGCCACCCCGGTTGCGGGTCGACCGGATCGACTGCAGGTGTCGACGGGCAGCGTCTGGGAGCCTCTCGCCGGCTACAGCCGTGCGGTGCGCATCGGCCGGCGCGTGCTCGTCAGCGGCACTACCGCCACCAACGGCAGCGGTCAGGTGGTGTGTCCGGGCGACGCCGCGGCCCAGACCGTGTTCATTCTCGACAAGATCGCGGCCAGTCTCGCGGCATTGGGGGCAACGCTCGAGGACGTGGTGCGCACGCGGATCTATCTCAAGGATGTCGATCAATGGGAACCGGTGTCACGGATCCATGGCCGTTACTTCGGCGAGATTCGGCCCGCGAACACGTTGCTCGAAGTGGCCCGGCTGGTCGGCGATTACGCCGTCGAGATCGAGGCCGAAGCGGTCTGTCAGGCGGCGCCGTGACCTGCCGTTGCTCGGTGCGGATGCGGTGGCTCGCGCTGCTCGCGAGCGCGGGCCTCAGCGCCCAGGCGCCAGCGGCCGCCGCCTCGCCGCCTGACCCGCCGTTAAAACTCAGCATCGACCGCCTCTATCGCTTGCCCTGGGTGATCGGCTCGGCACCGAAGAGTCCGCAATGGTCGCCGGACGGCCGGCACCTCGCATTCTTGTGGAACGACGAGGGCACCAACTTCTATGACGTGTGGCTCACCGACGTCACGGGTAGCAAACCCATTCGCGTCACCTCCATGCCCCGCCCGCCGAGTCCCAAAGATCCGGGCAAGGACATCGACCAGCTCACACAAGTCGACCAGGCGGAACGGGATCACGGCGTGTCCGCGGTGCTCTGGGCACCGGACGGCCGGCATCTGCTGTTCAACTTGCATGGCCGGCTGTTCGAAGTCCTGCCGGGCGAGTCACCGCAACCGCTTGACCAGGCGGGCGGCAACGCCGCGGATGCCGCCGTCGCGCCGCACGGTCCGCGGCTCGCCTACCTCCGCGACGGCGCTTTGTGGGTGATGCGCACCGATGGCACGAAGCCGGTAACCACCGAGGTCTATGCGCCCGGCAAGCAGGATGTCGCCGTCGAGAGCTTTACCTGGTCGGATGACGGCCGGCGTCTGGCCATCGTCGAGACGGATGCCCGCGCGGTGCCGGTGCGCGGCATTCCCGATTACCTCGCGCCCGAGACGCGGCTGGTGCCGGTCAAGCGCCCCTTTCCGGGCGAGCCGGCCGAGTCGCGCCGCGTCGGGATCGTGGCGGCCGACGGCGGCGCCGTGCACTGGGCCGAACTCGGCGGCGATCCTGAGGATCAACTATTCGGGGTCAGCTGGTCGCCCGACGGCCGCACGCTGCTGGTGGACAAGAGCGATCTGTACATCAAGGATCGGCGGCTGCTCCTGGTCGACGCGACCAGCGGTGAGGCGCGGCTGCTGCTGCGCGAAGCCGATCCCAACAACGTCACTGCCGAGTGGTGGTCGGCATGGGCACCGGATGGCCGCGGCGTCTATTTCATTTCCGACCGCGACAACGATTACCATCTCTATTATCAATCGTTATCCGGCGGCAAGCCCAGACGTCTCACCGTCGGCGACTGGGCGGTATTCTCCGTCTCGCTGTCGCCGGCCGCGCATGCGCTGTTCGTGGTCACCAACCAGGCTCGCCCCGAGGAACGCCAGGTGTACCGGCTACCGCTCGCCGGCGGTGAGCTCAAGCGGCTGAGCGCCGCGCCCGGCACGCACCTGCCGACGGTCTCTCCCGATGGCAGGCACATCGCGGACCTGTTCTCGAACGACGTCACTCCGCCCGATCTGTACCTCGAGGACGCGACGGTCAGCGCATCGGCCGCCGCCCCCGCCACCGCGCGACGGGTCACGCACTCTCCCTTGGCGGAGTTCGACCGGTACCGCTGGGTCGCGGCGAAATACGTGATGTTCCACAATGCCGAGGATGGCACACCGTTGTACGCGCGGCTGACGCTGCCGCCGGACTTCGACCCCGCCAAAAAATATCCCGCCATCTTAGGTTCCGTGTACAGCAACACGGTGCACAACGAATGGGGCGGGCGTATCTATCATCCCACTTGGGGTATCGATCAATTCCTCGCGCAACAGGGCTACGTCATCATGAACGTGGACATCAGCGGCAGCTCGGGCCACGGCAAACTCTTCCGCCAGCGCATCCGCGAGGACTATGGCGGCGTCGACGTCCTCGATCTAGCGAGCGGTGCCGGTTACCTCGTGGCCCAGGGATTCGTCGACCCGCAGCGCGTCGGCATTTGGGGGTCGAGCTACGGCGGCCTGCTCACCGCCACCTCGCTGTTCACGAAACCAGGCATCTACCGGGCCGGCGTTGCCGGCGCGCCGGCCACCAGCCTATTCCACGCGCAGACCGGCGAAATGCGCACCATGATGGCGCCTCAAGATCATCAGGCGCAGTACGAGAAGTCATCGGCGTTCTTGAAGTCCGGCGGACTTCAAGGGCATCTGCTCATCATCCATGGCATGCGCGACGACACCGTGCTGTTCAAGGATTCCGTGACGCTCGAGCAGCGGCTCATTCTGCAGGGTAACGACGTCGATTTCGTGATGTTGCCGAACGCTCCGCACGGCTGGGACACCGAGGGACTGGCCCAAACCCGCTTCGCTTATCACAAACTATTCGACTACTTCGAGCGCTACCTTGGCGCGCCTGCGCCTTGAGGCGACCTACGCCGTCCCCTGTTTCGTAGCGGGCATCGCCCCTCAAATGACGTGTAGTGAGACCTGGTTTGCAGCGCATCACGCCGCAGCTGCATAGCATGCACATAATCCCCTTCCGGCAGGCGCCATGATTGGCAGACGAATAGGTTCTTGTGTGCTTTTGGTCTGGCTGCTCGCGGCGTGCGGCACCGCCCATGCGCTCGATCCGTCGCTCGCACTCAGCCAATACGGCCTGGACAATTGGCAGATCCCGGAAGGCCTGCCGCAAAGTTCCGCCCAGGCGATCGCCCGCACGCCGGACGGCTATCTGTGGATCGGCACACAGGAAGGTCTCGCCCGCTTCGACGGCATCAGCTTCACCGTCTACGACCGGGACAACGAGCCGGCGCTGCCAAGTAAATACATTTCCACCCTGTTCGTTGATCACGCCGGGCGTCTGTGGATCGGCACCCGCGACGGTGTCGCCGTCCTCGAGAACGGACGCTTCGCGCCGGCGCGCGGCGCCGCCGGTCTGGCGCACGGCTACGTGCGGGCGATGGCCGAGGGCCGCAGCGGCCGCCTCTGGGTGGGCACCGAGAACGGTCTCTACCTGATCGATGGCGATCAGTCGTCGTATTTCGATGCCACCAACGGTCTTGCCGACATTCGCATCCGCGCGTTGCTCGAGGATCGTAACGGCCATGTGTGGGTGGGCACCGAGAGCGGTCTCGAGCGGCTCGCCGGGAATCATTTCGACAAGGTCACGTTTCCCGGCACTGACCACGAGTCTGCGACCGCGCTGCTCGCCGACGCGGACGGCACCGTGTGGGTGGGCACCGACAGCGGCGCACTGTACCGCAGCGTTGCCGAGCGCTTCGAGCGGCTCGCCGCGCCGGGGCGCCTCGGGGCAGGCGTACGCGCCATGGCGCGCGATCGCGCGGGCAATCTGTGGATCGCCACACGCCAGGGTGGGCTGGTGCGCTGGCGTGACGGTGGCATGGACGTGCTCGACACCAACCTGTTCGCCGCCGCCGATCTGCGGGCGCTCCTCGAGGACGACGAGGGCAGCCTATGGATCGGCAGCTACGGCTCCGGACTGCTGCGCATGCGCGATGGCAAATTCGTGTCCGCCGGCAAAGCGGAGGGGCTGCAAGGCGATTCACCCTGGAGTATCACGCCGCGCAAGGCGGGTGGCGTCTGGGTCGGCGCCGAGGGCGGTGCCAGCAGTTACGCGAATGGCCACTTTCAGCACGTCGCGGGACCGCGCGGCCACGAGGACGTCGCGGCGCGCGCCGTGCTCGAAGATGCGGCCCAGAATCTTTGGGTGGGCACGGACGGTGCCGGCGTCTATCGCGTGGGCACCGACGGCATGCATGTCTTCGATCGCCGCGGCGGATTGTCCAGCAACACCGTCACCGCGCTGCTCGAGGATGCGCAAGGCCGGATCTGGGTGGGCAGCAGCGAAGGTCTCGACCGGGTCGACCACGACGTCGTGACTTCGCTGCAGTCCTTGTTGCCGGGAGCGTCGCGGCCATCCGTGCATCTGCTCTATCAAGATCGGTCGGCAAGAGTCTGGGTGGGAACCGAAACGCAGGGGCTCTACATCATCGATGCACAGGGCACCCGGCATCTCGACAGCCACGACGGGCTGCCCGCTGATTGGGTCATCTCGATTTACGAAGATGCGCAAGGCCGTATTTGGCTTGGCACCACCGACGGGCTGGCGGTGTGGAAAGACGGCGTGATCACCTCGCTCGCCGCGTTTGGCGGCCCGCTGCGCGAGACGATTTTGCAGATACTCGAGGATCGATCCCACCGCCTCTGGTTGAGCACCAACAAGGGCTTGATGTCCGTGCCCATGGCCTCGCTCGACACGGCGCTCACGCACGGGGCGGCGCCGCAGTTCAACGTTTATGGACTGATCGACGGGCTACGCTCGGCCGAATTCGACGGCGGCAACACCTCCCCCGGCTGCCGAACCGCCGACGGCATGCTCTGGTTTCCGAGCATACACGACATCGTCAGATTCGATCCCGAGCACATGTTGCTGAACACGCGGCGGCCCCAGGTGCACATCGAGCGGGTACTGGTCGACGGCGTCGCCCTGAAAATGGCCGACGGCGTGGAAGTCCCGCCGGGACGGCATCAATGGGAGTTTCAATACACCGCGCTCAGTCTGCTGGTACCGCAGCGCTCGACGTTCAAGTACCGCCTGGACGGCTTCGACAAAGACTGGATCGACGCCGGCCATCGGCGCAGCGCCTTCTATTCGCAACTGCCCCCCGGCAACTACACTTTCGAAGTCACCGCAACCAACAATGACGGCGTTTGGAGCCAGGCGGCGGCGAGCTTCGACTTCAGGCTGAAGCCGCGTTTCTACCAAACCCTGTGGTTTTATTTGCTGTGCGTGCTGGCGGTGCTCGCCGCCGTCTATGGCTGGTACCGGCTGCGGGTGGGACGCCTGCGGAGGTTGGCCACCGAGCTCTCCGCGCAGGTCGCGGCGCGCACCCAGGACCTGGAACGCGCCAATGCCGATCTGCTGGTCGCCAAGAACAAGGCGGAACTCGCGGCGCAAGCCAAGTCCCAGTTTCTCGCCAACATGAGCCACGAGATCCGCACGCCGATGAACGGCGTCATCGGCATGACCGCGCTGCTGCTCGATACCGGCCTCAATCCGCGGCAGCGCGATTACACCGAGACGATCCGCGACAGCGCCGACGGGCTGCTCGGCATCATCAACGACATTCTCGATTTCTCGAAGATCGAGGCCGGCAAACTCGAACTCGAGCGGGTCGAGATGGATCTGCGCAAGACCGTGGATGATGTCGCGCACATACTCGCCACCCAGGCCCATGCGAAGGGACTCGAGCTCATCACCAACATCGATTGGTCGCTGCCCAGCGCCGTCGTCGGCGACGCCGGCCGCGTCCGCCAGGTGCTGCTGAACTTGGGCAGCAACGCGATCAAGTTCACCCAGCAGGGCGAGGTGTCGATCCATCTGCACGTGCTCGAAAGCGGCCGCGACGGCACGACGATCCGCTGCGACGTTCAAGACACCGGTATCGGCATTCCCGCCGACCGCATCGGCATGCTGTTCCAGCCGTTCTCGCAGGTCGACTCCTCGACCACGCGCCATTTTGGCGGCACCGGCTTGGGGCTCTCCATCGTTCGGCGGCTGGTCGAGTTGATGCAGGGTGAGGTCGGCGTCCACAGCAACGAGGGCGAGGGCTCCGTTTTCTGGTTCACCGCACGCTTCGGTGTAGCCGCGGTCAAGCTCGAGGAGCGACTCGGCGACCTGTCCGCTCTCACCAACCGTCGGGCGTTGATCGTCGACGACAATGCCACCAACCGCAAAGTGCTGACGCTGCAGCTTGAGCAGCTCGGCATGAACGCGCACAGTGTGGTGAGCGCGCGCGATGCCCTCGACGCCTTGCGTACCGCCCAGGAGCATCGACAACCCTACGACGTGGCCGTGCTCGACTACATGATGCCGGAATGCGACGGATTCGAACTGGGTCGGCTGATCGTCGACGGCGGTTGCTTCGCGGAAACGCGGCTGGTGCTGCTGACCTCGGCGTATGGGATCCGCGAGGCGGAGGATTTCGCCGCCTTGGGCTTCGCCGCCTATTTGCTGAAACCCGTGTCGTTCGGGGATCTACGCGAGTGCCTGCAACGCGTGATGTCGGTCCATGGCGCCGACTGGCGCGCGCGCACCCAGCCAATCGTCCTTTCCCATCCACTGCCACAGACGCAGCGCTCAGATCGCATACTGCTCGCCGAGGACAACCCGGTGAACCTCAAGGTCGCATTGGGTGCGCTCGAACGACTCGGCTACACGGCAGATGCCGTCGGCAACGGCTCGGCAGCGGTCAAGGCGTGGCAGTCCGGACGTTACGCGCTCATCTTGATGGACTGCCAGATGCCGGTGATGGATGGCTACCAGGCGACCCGCGAGATCCGCTCGCTCGAGCGTGGCTTGCGCACGCCGATCATCGCCTTGACCGCCGACGCCATGATGGGCACCGAGCAGCACTGTCGCGACGCCGGCATGGATGCCTACCTCACCAAGCCGCTCGATCGCGCGCTGCTCGATGAGGCCATCCGCCGCCACCTCAGTGCCGCGCGCGTCGAGCGGGAAGCACAAACCGCGCGGTCCCCGGTGCTCGCCGTGACGACCGCGCCCGCTGCGACGCCGACGCTCGAGGCGGGCCCGGAGCCGGCGGCGGCCGTTCTGGCCAAGGCTGTGGCGGAAGACCCGGTCGACTGGGACGAATTCATGGCGACCGCCGACGGCGACAGCGTGTTCGCCGGCGAGTTGGTGGAAGTATTCATCGACTCGGGAGACGCGGTGTTGCGCGACATTCGCGACGCCCTGTTGCGCGGCGATGCACCCGCGGTGCGCCAGGCCGCCCATTCGTTGAAGGGCTCGAGTGCCAGCATGCGCGCCCGCGCCACCAGCGAGGCGGCAGCTCTGCTCGAAGCCGCCGCCCGCCTGGGTGACATGCCCAAGCTGGCATCGCTCGAGGCGCGGCTGCGTGCCGAGACCGGTCGGGCCATGGCGTATCTGCGCGCGCGACAGACTACCGTGACGACCCAGGCCGCAGGCCGCGCGGCGGTGTCCCGCTGAACTCACTCGGCGTCCGTGGCGCTGGCGAGCGGCGGCGCGATGTCCTCGAGCGACCGCCGCTCTGTCGCGAGACCGAGCCACCGAGCCGCGAGGGCAGCGATGACCATCAGAACGGCGCCGAACGCGTAGCCGGCCGAGACGGCGGCCGGCCTGCCGGTTTGAATCAGCCGACCGAATACCCACGGCGCCCCGACTCCGCCGATCGCCGTGCCAAACGCATAGAACACCGCAATCGCCAGCGCACGAACTTCGAGCGGAAAGGTTTCACTGATGGTCAGGTAAGCCGAACTCGCCGCCGGAGAGGCGACGAAGAACACGCAGGACAGTGCCGCGGTCAGCGACCACGCGGTCAACGCACCACGATCGAAGACGAGAGCGGTGGCCGCCAACAGCACACCCGACAGGGCGAACGTGGCGGTGACCATCTGGCGCCGGCCCCAGACATCGAAGAGCCATCCGAGCGCCAGGGGTCCCACGAAGTTGGTCAGCGAAAAAGGCACGAGGTAGAGGCCCACGGCCGCGGGCGCCACGCCATAAAACCTACCGAGAACGAGTGCGAAGGTGAAGAAGATCGCGTTGTAAAAGAACGCCTGGGCGACCATCAAAATCAATCCCAGCAGCGCGCGGCGCGGATAGCGCTGGAACACGCTCGCGACCAGATCATAGACGCCCGCCGCTTTGCGCGTGTGCAGACGGATCGAGGTGACCGGCACTGCGGCGAGCCGGGACCCTCGCGTGGAGTGCTCGATCGCAACGACGATCTGCTCCGCCTCATCGAGGCGACCCCGGGTCAATAGCCATCGTGGGCTCTCCGGCAGCGTCCGGCGAAATACCAGGATGAACAGACCCAGTATCGCGCCAACGCCGAATGCGAGCCGCCAGCCGACGTCGGGCGGAAAACGCCCCGGCGCAAGGAACAGCGAGGTCGCGAACGAACCGAGCAGCGCACCCAGCCAAAAGCTGCCGCCAATCGCCAAATCGATGCGGCCGCGAAACCGCGCCGGCACGAGTTCCTGGATGGCGGAGTTGATCGCCGCATATTCGCCGCCGATCCCGGCTCCCGTCAGCAGGCGAAAGATCCAGTATTCGGCGGCATTTTGCGACAACGCCGTCGCGGCCGTCGCCAGCAGGTAGAGCCCAAGCGTCATGAAGAAGAGACGCCGGCGGCCCCATAGGTCGGTCAGCCAGCCGAAGAACAGCGCACCCACCACGGCGCCGGCGAGGTACGCACTCGCCCCGGCGCCAACTTCAACGTCCGTGAACGCGAGCTTCGGGCTCGCCTGCAGAGCACCCGCGACCGAACCCGCGAGCGTCACCTCGAGGCCATCGAGTATCCAGGTAATGCCCAGGGCGAATACGACCGTCGAATGGAATTTCCCCCACGGCAACCGGTCGAGACGCGAGGGGAGGTCGGTATCGATGTACAGGGAGCATTTCCCAAAGGCGGCAAGCATGGCACGAAAGTCACGATGCTGCGTGCCGCGCGAGTGCGATAGCCATCCCGAGTGCGCTAGCCACCCCTTGAAAAAATTGGTTTTTTCATTAAATTCCCCACTGGCTAGCGAAAAGCGGTCTTTTACCTAATCAGGAGAACTCTGAACAGTTAGCGGCTGGGAGGTATTTCATATGTCAGCTTGTGACACGATGACACCTTTGATTTCTTCGCCCTGGCGGGATGCCAATGGCAATCCGCTGCCGGTCAGATCGCTTCCGGGACTTCGCCCAGACGTCATCAACACGCTCGAGCGTGCCTATCCCGGAATCATCGGTCCGGCGTACAGAGACTTGCTCACGGCTTGTTGCGGGCTCGCCAACACGGAACTCGGGCACATCGATTTTACCGGAACCGCCTTTCCCGATGAGCCCTGTGCGGTGTTCCAGCCGTGTCTGACGCTGGCCATTGACGATGCAGCGCGCCGCTGGATCGCAGAAGTGGGCGGCAAGGGCTTGTCCGGTCCGGTCTGGTGTGTTTTTCGCGACCCCGAGGTGGCGGTGTATATCAGCGACGATCTGGCCGGCTTCATCGGGACTCTGCGCGGGCACACGTGTCGCGGCACCGTGCCCGCTTGGCTGCGGGATCTGACCGCCACCGCCCACGCGGTGTGGTCGCATCGCCGTTCGCTGGCCTTCCGGCCGTACCACGCGAGACATTCTGACGCCGCGATCCGCGGCTGGGTCTCGGTTCTGCCCAACGACGCCTATGTATACGATTTGCGTACACCGACCCGCGCACGGGGCTGGCCCTATGGGGTGGCGGGCCCATCCGGTCGCCTGTTTAGATGTGGACGCCTGCCGGTGTTCGCGGTTGCGGGCTCGCCCGCGGAAGGTTGGCAGGTCGGTCATCCCGAGGCGAGCTTAAACCGCGTGGAGTTGCGGCAATGCGCATGAGCAAGCTGCAGAGGATGCGCTGGGCATCGCGAATCGTTCGCTGGACGGCGGGGGGGATCGCAATCGTTGCGCTCGTGCCGGCCGCAGCGGCGGCGGATTTGGGGCACGCGGTGTCCAGTGTCTGGGTCCCCGCCACGGCGCTGAGCCTGACCTTGGTGACCGCTGTCATCAAATCGCAAAAATAGGCAAAGGCTTTACGCGATCGCGTCGCCCAAGGAGCGGGCGTGCCTTCGCTGGCCTGCCATACGCGCATCGAGTACTCTGGCAGGATGTCCGCCGTAGAGTCTTATTCGCGAACCGAGGAGAGATTTCACTCGCTCACGGCGGCGGTGGGCGTTGCGGCGATGTTGCTGGCGATCCCCTGGTTGGTGACCCGTGCCGCCGAGAACGACGGTGCCTGGCGCGTCATCGGTGCGCTGGCATTCGGCTGTGGCGCGCTGATGATGTTCACCACGTCGGCCTTCTATCATGCCGCGCGTCGCCCGGCTGCCAAGGCCGTGCTGCGGCGCCTGGATCACTCGGCGATCTACCTTCTGATTGCGGGCACCTACACACCATTCACCATCGGAGTCATCGGCGGTACCTTCGGGTGGTCGCTGTTTGGCATCGTCTGGGGTCTCGCCATACTCGGGGTCATCGCCAAACTTGCCGGCGGTATGCTGCGCATCCCCGTGTTATCCACGCTGCTCTACATCGTGATCGGCTGGATCGGTATCGTGGCCTTCAGGCAACTCTGGCATAACCTCACGGCATCGCAATTCGCGTGGATGGTGGCGGGAGGCCTGTGCTACACCGCTGGGGTGCCGTTTTATTTGTGGAAGCGCCGGCCGTATGCGCATGTCATCTGGCATCTTTTCGTACTCGGCGGCGTCGGCTGCCACTTCGTAGCCATATTCAGCCTGTTGAGCATGCCGGGCGCCTGAGCCTGCGCTCACCCCCGGTCACGGGAGCGTTGTCAGGGGGCCTTGTCAGAGGGCGGCGGCCTGTTTGATGCAGTCCGCCAGTCGACGCCTTTGTCGGCCACGTTCATCGAAATTCCCAGGATCGAGCCACGTCTCATAAGCAATGTGGAGCGCCGGCCATTCCTTATCGATGATGGAGAACCATGCGGTATCGCGATTGCCTCCCTTGAAGACGAGGTGCTGGCGAAACAAGCCTTCGTACGTGAATCCGAAGCGCAGCGCCGCCTGCTTGGACGGCACATTCATGTCGTGGCACTTCCATTCGTAGCGGCGATACCCCAACTCCTGAAAGACATACCGTTGGAACAGGTATTGCGCCTCCGTGGCTGCCGGCGTGCGCGCAATGAGCGAGCTCCAGTGAATATGACCGATCTCGATGACTCCGGAATTGACGTCGATTCGCATCAGCGATTGGCGTCCGGCAATTGTGTCGCTGGCCATGTCGATGACCACGAAAAATAGCGGGTCTTCGCTCGCATGAGCCTTTTTAAGCCATGGCTGAAATTCGCCGCGAGTCTTCGGCGGATACTCCGATAGCCAGCGAAAGCGGTCGTGCGAATCGCTCATGGTCGACGCCTCGTACAGACCGTCGCCGTGGCGGGCGGTATCCAGCGGTTCGAGACGAACGTAGCGGCCTTCCAACACCCGTCGTTCCGGCCTCGGGCGGGGCTTCCAAGCCTTCAAGTCCTCAGTCATACCGCATCATAACGTTCCTGCGTCGACGACGCGCTTATAAACCTACAATGGCAACCCTGGCGGGTGCAGCGCATCCCGATTGCCGTGTATGTACGGTGACACACGGTCGAGTCGGCATCACATGTCGCACACTCAAGACCATGCAAGCCCCCAATACCACGACGATCGCCTTTTTACACACCAACAGTGAGCACGCCTCGCAGCTGTCGCGGGCACTCAGGCTGAGACTGCCGCGCCATGAGCTTTTCTCCTGGCTTGAAGGCGACGAACCTCCGGCACGGGACATTCGCATCCTGCTCGCGCTCGGCACCGTCAGCCACGAACACCTGACAGGGCTGCCGGCGCTCGAGCTGGTGCAAACGCTGAGCGATGGCTATGAGAACGTCGATCTGCGTGCCGCCGCCGAGTTGGGGATCTGGGTGTCCAATGCGCCGTCGGATCTTACGGGAAACGCCGCGTCGGTCGCCGAATTCGCGGTGATGCTTCTCATCGGCGCCTCGAGACAGCTGGCGCGCGCCATCCGCCTGCAAGCCGACCCGCCCGCCGGTACCGTCACAGTACACAAAAGCCTCGAAGGCAAGACTCTGTGCATCGTCGGTCTCGGCAGCATTGGACGGCATCTGGTTTCCCGTTTGCAGACCTTTGGTCTCACCATCATGGCGACGGATCATCACCTCGAGGATCCACCGCCGGGCGTGCGGATGTATCCCGCGCATCAACTGACCACCGCCATCGCCGCTGCGGACTACGTGGTGATTTGCGTCCCGGGCAGCGCGGCGAATGAGAACCTGTTCAACGCCTCCGTATTCGGCGCAATGAAGCGGGGCAGCATCTTGGTCAACGTCGCGCGTGGCAATCTAATCGATGAAGCGGCGCTCGGCGCAGCGCTGCGCAGCGGGCAGATCTCGGCCGTTGGCCTCGACGTGCTGCGCTTGGAAAGTGCGCACGAACCGAGTCCGCTGCGACAGTTTTCCCAGGCGTTGATCACGCCGCATCTAGCCGGCGAGACCGACCTGTCGTTGGTCGGCACGGTCCGCTATGTCGGCGACCTCGTCGATCAATGGTTGGATGGCATCAAACCCGGCTCATTGGTCAACCTGCCTGACAACCCTCGGCGACCCTTCCCGCCAGCCACCCGGCGCCCCACCGAACCTATGTCCACCGCCGGCTACAAATTCTGATGCCGCCGCAGGTGAAGCCACGCCAACAGCGCTCGAAACGGCTCGCCCACCAGTTCATATACCGCGCTGTACGAACGCAGCAACGCTGCGGCGCTCGGCAGATAGGGCGCGATCCCGGCCTCGCGGTCGACGCGTATACCGAGCGGTGCCGGAATCACCTGCAAGCCAGCGCCGGCGAATTCATGCACGGCACGCCACATGTGGGTACTGTGCGTCACCAGGATGACTTTGTGAATGCCGTCGGCCGCGAGCAAGCGCGCGGCATCCTGTGCGTTTTGAAAGGTATCGAAGGCCTGATCGTCGATCCATCGGGTCTCGATGCCGAATAGCTGGCGCAGCGAATCCTGCATGGCAGTCGCCTCGATGCGAAAACCGGTGACCAGAATCGGCAGGCCCGTTTTCCGCGCGAGGAACGCGCCATAGGCCAACCTCTCGAGCAGCAACGGATCGGCCGCCGGTCCCTGATATTCGGGCGCATAGAAGCGTTGCCCGCCGCCGCCCAGAATGACGATGGCAGCGGCATCGGTGTGGACACCTGCATCGAGCGCCGGATAATGCTGGGTGAGGTCAACAATCGCATTGGATATGACGGGCGTCGCCAGCAGCCATATCATCGCGACACCCAGCAATATCAAGGTTCGGCCCAAGACAAGCCGTCGCTTGACCAGCGCCACGCCGAGCAGCGCCAGCAACAGCGGACCGGCCGGCGGCAGCAACATTTCCTTCAGAAATGTTTTGATGACCATCCATGGAGTAGGTTCGACCACGATCGGCCATCGTAGCAAACCTTGCCGCTACGCTGCTCTGCTCTGGCCGGTGACAGTACGCGACGACGTGTGTAAGGTGTGACAAACAAAGGGATGTGCCATACATGCTGAATCGCTTCTTCGGTCTCGACCGCCATGGCACCACGATCCCCACCGAGCTATTTGCGGGCTTGACCACCTTTCTCACGATGGCCTACATCGTCGTGGTCAATCCGCTGATCTTGGGCGCCGCCGGCATGCCGGTCGCGGGCGTCGCCGTGGCTACCTGTCTCGCCGCTGGCATCGGCTGCATACTCATGGGGTTATTTTCGAATTATCCGCTGGCCCTCGCGCCAGGCATGGGTCTCAACGCCTATTTCGCGTACACGGTGGTCCAGGGGATGGGCCTGACGTGGCAGACCGCGCTGGGCTGCGTTTTCCTCTCCGGTATAGCCTTCCTCTGCCTGACGCTCGCGGGTGTGCGCCAACTCATCATCAGCGCGGTGCCAAAGTCGCTGTTCGCCGCGGTGGGCGGCGGGATCGGCTTGTTCATCGCATTCATCGGTTTGAGCGATGCCGGCATCATCATCGCCAAACCCGGCACCATGGTCGGACTCGGTAATCTCACCTCCCCGTCCGCCGCCGTTGCCCTGCTCGGACTGCTCGTGATCGCCGCACTTCAGTCGCGCGGGGTCAAGGGTGCCATGCTCTTCGGCATCTTGCTGACCGCCGGCGTCGCCTGGGCTCTCGGTCTCGCGCACTTCGTGCCCGGGGCCTATACCTTGTCCGATCTGTCGGCCACGGCTTTCAAGCTGAATATTTCCGGTGCGCTGAGTCTGAAGGGCGGCATCGGTTTGTCGCTGCTGGAAATCGTGTTCGTCTTCCTGTTTGTCGATATGTTCGACAACGTCGGTACGTTGATGGCGGTCACCAAACGTGCGGGGTTGGTCGCCGCCGATGGCTCGATTCCGCGGCTCAACCGGATTCTGCTCGCCGATTCCGCCTCGATGCTGGTGGGCGCCATGGCCGGCACCAGTCCCGTGACCAGCTACATCGAGAGTGCCGCTGGCGTGTCGGTGGGCGGACGGACCGGACTCACGAGTGTGTTCGTGGGACTGTTCTTTCTAGGTACGTTGTTCTTTGCTCCCCTGGTCCAGGCGATACCCGCGGCCGCCACCGCACCGGCATTGATCTTGGTGGGCGCACTGATGATGGGCGCATTGACTGAAGTGGAGTGGGGCGATCCGGGTGCGGCCATTCCGGCCTTTCTGACCGTCATCATCATTCCCTTGAGCTACTCGATTGCCAATGGACTTGCGTTCGGCATCACCAGCCATGCCGTGCTGAAATTGGTCCGCGGCCAGGCACGAACCAGTGACTGGCTGGTCTACGCGCTGGCGACCCTGTGCGTCGTGCGCTTCATCTATCTGGCTGCCTGACCGGCATATTTGGGCCCCGATCAGTCGCCGAGTAGGCTGCCTAAGATGCCGCCGACCGTGGCGGCACCGACCACCTTGCCCAGGGTGCCACCGCCGTCGGAGCCGCTGCCGGGCAAATAGCGGCCGATCTCCTCGGCGAGATTCATGATGGGCATGCTTTGCAACCAGATATGGCCGGGACCGGTCAGGGTGGCGAGAAACAAGCCTTCGCCGCCAAACAGCACGTTGCGAAAGCCGCGGATCATTTGGATGGAAAATTGCACCGTGGGTTCCTGTATCCCCACGTGGCCGGCATGGACCAGCAGACGTTCGCCCGCCGCCAGATCGCGTTCCACCAGTTCGCCCGAAAGGTCCAGCCACACGACACCGGGCCCCGTGACCCGTTGCAACGTGAATCCCTCGCCACCGAAGAAGCCGGCACCGATGCGCTGTTGCCAGGCGAGTTCCAGCCGGACGGATTTCTCGGCGCAAAGAAACGTCTCCTTGCGACAAATCAGCGATTCATTCAGCGCCAAATTGCGCGCGACGATGGTGCCGGGAAACCGCGGCGCGAAGGCGATGTGGCCCGCACCCACGGCGGTAAACTCCGTGATGAACAGACTCCCGCCGCTCAGCGAGCGCTTGATGCCGGCGAACAGACCGCCGCCGGTGTGCGTGTTCATCTGAATATTATCGGACATCCACGCCATGCAATTGGTCTGGCTGTAAATACACTCGCCGGGACCTAGATCGACGGCGACGGTTTGCATGGTGGTGCCGGAAATTTCATAGCGCATGGCGGACTCCTTTCACACCGGGTAGGCCCGCGAGTCTAGGCGGACCACGCATCGGCCACAAGCCGCCCGCCTGCGGCTTGTGGCCTCGTGCCTGACTGGCTGCGTGCCTAGCTGGCCAAGTCGTAGCGGTCCAAGTTCATGACCTTGTTCCAGGCGGCAACGAAGTCGTGAACGAAGGGCTCGTGCGCATCGGCGCTCGCGTACACCTCGGCGAGCGCACGCAACTCGGAGTTCGCGCCTAGCAACAAGTCGACGCGGCTGCCGGTCCACTCGAGCTCACCGGTCGCCGCATCGCGCGCTTCGAACGAATCCTTGGCCTCGGACGTTGCCTTCCACGTCGTGCGCATGTCGAGCAGATTGACGAAGAAATCATTGGTCAGGGTTCCGGGCCGCTTGGTGAGAACGCCCTGCTTGCTCCCGCCCACGTTGGCGCCGAGTACCCGCATCCCGCCGATCAGCAGCACCATCTCGGGTGCGGTCAGCGTCATGAGCTGCGCTCGGTCGAGCAGCCACTCCTCGGCGGAGGCCGGCAAGCCCGGCGTCAGGTAGTTGCGAAAGCCGTCCGCGACCGGCTCGAGTACCGCAAAGGATTGGACATCCGTCTGTTCCTGGGAGGCATCCGTGCGACCGGGCGTGAACGGCACGGTCACGGGGTGACCGCCCTTCTTTGCCGCTTCCTCGATGGCTGCGCAACCGCCCAGCACGATCAGATCGGCGATCGACACCTTCTTGCCGCCCGACTGTGCCTTGTTGAACTCCTCTTGGATGCCCTGCAGTGACGTCAACACCTTGCGCAGCTTGGCCGGTTCATTCACCGCCCAGTCCTTCTGCGGCGCCAGGCGAATCCGCGCGCCGTTCGCGCCGCCGCGCTTGTCGGAGCCACGGAAAGTGGCTGCCGAGCCCCACGCGGTCGAGACCAGCTCCGCGACGCTAAGACCCGAGGCCAGAATCTTGGCCTTGAGTGCCGACACATCCTGGTCATCGACCAGCTTATGGTCGACGGCTGGGACGGGATCTTGCCAGAGCAGTTCCTCCTTCGGCACCTCCGGCCCCAAATAGCGCACCCGCGGACCCATGTCGCGGTGGGTGAGCTTGAACCAGGCGCGCGCGAAGGCGTCGGCAAATTGCTCCGGATGCTCGAGGAACCGCCGCGAAATCTTCTCGTAGGCCGGATCCACGCGCAGCGCCAGGTCCGTGGTCAGCATGTTGGGCGCAATACGCTTGGCGGGATTGTGCGCATCCGGCACGGTGCCCGCCCCGGCGCCGTTCTTCGGCCGCCACTGATGCGCACCGGCCGGGCTCTTGGTGAGCTCCCATTCATAGCCGAACAGATGCTTGAAGTAGTCGTTGCTCCACTTCGTCGGCGTCGTGGTCCAGGTCACCTCAAGCCCGCTGGTGATGGCGTCACCGGCGATGCCCGAGCCGTACTTGCTGCTCCAGCCCAAGCCCTGCGCTTCGAGGTCGGCGGCCTCGGGATGCGCACCCACGTGCGCGGCATCGCCGGCGCCGTGGGTCTTACCAAAGGTGTGGCCGCCGGCAATCAGCGCCACCGTCTCTTCATCGTTCATCGCCATGCGACCGAACGTTTCGCGGATGTCACGCGCGGCTGCCAGCGGATCGGGCTTGCCGTTCGGACCCTCCGGATTGACGTAAATCAGGCCCATCTGCACGGCGCCCAAGGGATTTTCGAGGCTGCGCTCGCCGCTATAGCGCAGGTCACCGCCCAACCAGGTCTTCTCACGGCCCCAGTAGACGTCGTTGTCCGGCTCCCACACATCGGCGCGGCCACCGCCGAAGCCGAACGTCTTGAACCCCATGGATTCCAGTGCGACGTTGCCCGTGAGGATCATGAGGTCCGCCCAGGAAATCTTGCGACCGTATTTCTGTTTGACGGGCCAGATCAGCCGGCGCGCCTTGTCCAGACTGGCGTTATCCGGCCAGCTGTTGAGCGGTGCGAACCGCTGTTGGCCCCGCCCGCCGCCGCCGCGCCCGTCGCCGATCCGATAGGTTCCCGCGCTGTGCCAGGCCATGCGAACGAACAGGGGTCCATAGTGGCCGAAATCCGCCGGCCACCACGGCTTGGAGTCGGTCATCACCTTGAGCAGGTCCTGCTTCAAAGCCTGGTAATCGAGACTCTTGAATTCCTTGGCATAATTGAAATCCTTGCCCATGGGATCGGATTTCGCGGAATGTTGGTGCAGCAGGTCGATCCGCAGCCGGTTCGGCCACCAATCATGGTTCGATACGCCGCCGCCCGCCATATGACCGAAAGGACATTTCTGGTTGACCACCGCATCTTTTGCTACCGCATTCATGTGTCGCAACTCCTCTAACTGACCCGAATGCCAATTCTTCCACGATCGATCGTTAGTTCAAGGGGGTAAGCCCTGCAGGTGGAGGCAGCCGCCGCGAAGCCTGGACAAGTTACCACCGCCGCAATGGCACCGCGGCCTGCCACGCTCTGCGTCGCGACGCGGCATTCTCCAAAATGACGCGGCGACGCGCAGCCTGCGTCTCCCCCCATTCTTTGATTTCTTCGAGGGAGCGAAAACAGCCGAGACAGACATCGTGGTCGTCGAGGCAGCAATTTCGGACGCAAGGGGATGCAACCGTGGGCTCGGCTTCAGGCATGGCAATGAAACTATATCACGCAGTTCGCGAGGCCCTCGAAGTCGGCCGCCACCACATCCCAGTCTTGCTCGGCGGCAAGATCGGTGGTTTGACCCGGCCCATGCTCCATGGGTCGGGCAACGAATGCGGTGCGTAACCCACAGCGCCGGGCCGCCGCCAAATCGCTGTTGTGGGCAGCGACCAGGCACACCTCGTCGGGCCTCATGGCCAGCACGTCGGCGGTCCGCAAATAGGCCTCCGGCATGGGCTTGTAGGCTCTGACCACCTCGGCGCCCAAAATCGCGTCCCAGGGCAATCCCGCCCGCTTTGCGATATCGATCATCAGAATGATGTTGCCGTTCGACAGCGGCGCGATGATGTAGCGCTCCTTCAACCGTGCCAGCGCCTGTATCGCACCTGGCCAGGGATCGAGGCGATGCCAGGCCAGATTCAATTCGTCGAGGTCGGGCGCGGGCACGCTCAAGGGATCGATCCCGAATTGCCGCAGCGCGCCGGCCAGATTTTCCCGGTGCAAGACGTCCAAGCGCGTAAAGGGTCGGCGGCCGCTGCGCACTTCTTCCATGGCGGGCGAATACAGACTTCGCCATGCATCGGCGAAGCGTGCCGCGTCGAAGGTGCCGCCGGCATGACGCGCGAGCAATCGCGCCGATTCTCGCGCAACACCGGAGCGCCAGTCGACGACGGTCCCGAACACATCAAATACCAACGCCCGTACCCCGTTCAACATCATTCGCCCTCAGGTGGATGCGCTATCGCGATGCACAACGATAGCGGCCGGGCCGCTGTCAAGCCATGCGCCGAGCAAATCGCCTTTTCAGCAAAACGCACGTCATAAAATCGACAAGTCGTCGTGTTTCGCCGGTCACATAATCTAGAGCACCCCACAGCAGCGCCCGAAAAACCGGCATCGAGTCACAATCTGCTTCGATCGTCGGGCGGAAACTATCTCTCACAGCACATAGCGCTCGAACATTTCGGGCAGAGAGATTGACATGAACATGTACCGACACACATTACTGAAGAGCCTCTCGATGGGGCTAATTTGCCTGCTGGCAGGCGCGTGGAGCATGGCGCGGGCCGCAGAGCCCGTGACCAACACGCTGGCCGTGCACCGCATCCAGAAGCAGCCGGACGGCCGCGAAACCAGCGAGGCTGTCACCTCCGCTCGGCCGGGCGACCTGCTCGAGTACTCCGCGGAATTCCACAACGCCGGCGACAAGGCCGCGAACGCTCTGGTCGCGACGCTGCCGATACCGGCGGGCACCGAGTTCGTTCCGGGCTCGACCAAACCGGCGGCGGCGCTCGCGAGTTTGGACGGCGACACCTTCGCCGAGATGCCGTTGAAGCGCACGGTCAAGCGTGCGGACGGCAGTCTGCACGAAGAATTGGTGCCGCCGAGCGAGTATCGATTCCTGCGCTGGGCGCCGATGGACCTACCCGGCCACGGTGCGCTGACCGTGAGCGCACGAGTCAATGTCGCCGGCGCGACCACCGCATCACAGACGGTACATCCAGCGCCGTCACCGTAAATCCCGCGCCGCCAACGGCGCCGATCTGACCCATTTCTAACGTTGTAACTACCGGCAATTTCGCCGGCTGAGGATACTTGTATGTTCGCTTTGCTGCACTGCGTTTCAACCATATGCCGGATGATGGCGCCAGACCGGCCCAAGTCGACCCGCACCACGGCGATCGGCGTGTTCGCCGTTCTCTGCCTCTGGCTGGGCTTAGCGTTGAGCGCCGGCGCCACGCCGCCGCCCGCCGGTACGTCCATCGGTAACCAGGCGTCGGTGACCTACACCGACGGCTCCGGCACCAGCCGGACCGTGACGTCCAACACCGTGCAGACGACGGTGCAGCAGGTCGCGAGCCTCACGCTGACCACGAGCGGCACCAAGACCTCATCGGTCGGCAGCACCGTGTACTACCCGCACACGCTCACCAACACCGGTAACGGCAGCGATACCTATGCGCTCACCGCGGTGAATGCCAGCGGCAGCGGCTTCTCGATGACCGGCATCACGCTGTACCTCGACAACGGCTCGGGACAACCCACCGGTTCTGCCATCACCTCGACCGGTGCATTGGCGAGCGGTGCGACGTTCAAGTTCATCGTCGCGGCCACCGTGCCCTCGACCGCCACCTCGGGACAGACCAACAGCCTCACCGTCACCGGCACCAGCGGCTATACGTCATCGCAGACTGCAACCAATACCGACACCACGACGGTGACGGCGAACGCCGTGGTCACCATCACCAAGGCCGTGAGTGCGAGTTCTGGTGCCGCCGGGTCCGGACCGTACACCTACACCATCACGTACACCAACACCGGCAACAGCACGGCCACCAGCGTGAAGATCACGGACGCGATCCCGTCGGGATTGACCGAGGTCGCCAACTCCGGTTTGTGGAGCGTGACCGGGACAACGGCCCTCACCGATGCCAAGGCCACCTACGGCACCTCGCCGAATCAGATCACCTATGACTACGGCGTGACCACCGCGGGCACGGTGACGGCCACCATCGCCAACGTCTCGGCAGGTCAATCGGGCACGATCAGTTTCAAGGCCACCGTCGGCTCGTCGACCTCGCCTGGCGCACAAAACAACACGGCGTCGATCTCGTACAACGACGGCTCGGGCAATACCGTCACCGGCACGTCCAATACGGTGCCGTTCACCGTGACGCAGAGCGCTGCGGTCACCATCGTGGGCGCCACGGTGGCGAGCGCCAATCCGGGCAGCACGGTGTCGTTCTCCAACGTCATCAAGAACACCGGCAACGGGACCGACACGTTCAACATGACGCTGTCCACGGGCAGCTTTCCGTCGGGCACGAGCTTCGTGCTATACAAGAGCGATGGCGCGACGCCGTTGGTGGACACCAATGGTGACGGCATTCCCGACACCGGTCCCCTCGCTTCCGGCGCGAGCTACACCGTGGTGGTCAAGGCCGTCTTGCCGGCGAGCGCGTCGGGCACGGGTCCTTTCACGGTGAACAAGACCGCCACCTCGACGGTCAGCTCCTCGGTGTCGGCAACCGCGGCGGACACCTTGACCGCGCTGACTTCCTCGTCGGTCGACCTCACCGGCAACGCAGCCCTGGCCGCCAGCGGCGTGAAGGGCACCGGTGCCGGCCCCGAAGCCTCGGCGCAGGTCACCAACGCCACCAATCCGGCCACCTCGACCACGTTCATCCTGGTCGCCAACAACACCGGACCGGTCGCGGACAGCTACAACCTGGCGGCGAGCACGGTCTCGACCTTCGCGAGCCAGACCCTGCCGACGGGTTGGACAGTGACCTTCAAGGCCGATGGCGGAACGGGCACCTGCTCGACCACCGGCGCGAGCATCACCAACACCGGCACGATCACCGCCGGCAGCAACGCGACGGTGTGCGCGGTGGTCTCGGTCCCCGCGGGCTATGCGGCGGGCACCTCAGACCTCTACTTCCGCGCGCTGTCGCCGTCGACCGGCGCCCAAGACACGTTGCATGACGCCGTCACGGTCAACGCCGTGCGCTCGATCACCTTCACGCCGAACAACACCGGCCAGGTGTATCCCGGCGGCTCGGTGGTCTACAGCCACACGCTCACCAACACCGGCAACGTAACGGAAGGCAACGGTACGGTCTCGACCATCACCCTGCCTGTGACCAACACTCAATCCGGCTGGACGTCGGTGGTGTACTACGACGCCAACAACAACGGCGTCCTCGACAGCGCGGATGTGGTGGTGCCGGCCGCTGGCCTGCAGAGCGTGCTGCCCGCCGGCTTGGCGGCGGGGGCATCGATCACCATTTTCGACAAGGTCACGGCGCCCTCCGGCGTTGCGGCGGGCGTGGTCGATGTGGCCACCGTAACGGCCACGACGGCCAACGGCACCTATACCAGCACGGTGCCGACGGCGGCTGCCGCCACCGATAGCACGACCGTGATCGCCGGCAACGTGACCCTGGTCAAGGCGCAAGGCTTGGATGCGTCCTGCACCGGCACGCCGACCAGCGGCTATGCCACCACGACGGTCACCACCGGCGCGGTGCCGGGTGCCTGCATCGACTACCAGATCACCGTCTCGAACGTGGGCTCGGCCAACGCCACCAGTGTGGTGGTGACCGACTCGACGCCGGCGTACACGCTGCTCTCCACCTCGCCTGCCACCACCGTCGGCACGATCACGACGCCGACGCCGGCAGTCGGTGCTGCGGGAACCATCACCGCCACGGTGGGCACGTTGACCCCGGGTCAAAGTGCCGTGGTCACGTTCGGCGTCAAGATTCAGCAATAAGAGATGTCCGGTGGGAGGGCGCAAGCCCTCCCGCGCGCCGGCAACGCTGCCATGAGACTGATCGCCGCGCTGCTCGCCCTCCTGCTAACTGGTCTCTTCGGGTCAGGCCCGGCGTCGGCCTCGCCCCCCGCGGCGGGCACCGCGATTACCAACACCGCGAGCGGTGCCTACGTCGACAGCACCTCGGGCCTGCACGTGCGGCTCACCTCGAACACCGTCGCCACCGACGTGCAACCGTTCGAAGCGCTGCTCTTGACCAGCAGCCAATCGCTGAACGGCGCCCCCGGAGCCGCCTTCACCTTTGCGCATCAACTGACCAACACGGGCAATGTGCTCACCAACTATGCGCTGACGCTCACCGAGAGCGGCAGCGTCACCCCGGTCGGCCTGCAAATCGTCGTCGACAGCAACGGCAACGGCGTGGCAGATCCGGGCGAGCCGGTGCTGGCGTCGGGCAGCACGGTGCCGCTCGCGCCTGGCGCGATGCTCAATCTGTTGATGGTGGGAACGGTGCCGGCCGGGACCGCGCCGGGACAAACGGCGCAGCTGCGTGTCATGGCGCGCAGCCAGACCCAAGGGGCGAGCACCGCCAACGTGGACACCCTCACCATCGTGGGCGGGGCCGCGGTCATGCTCACCAAGGCGGCATCCACGGCGGCACCTCTTCCGCGGGGCGTGATCACCTACACATTGACCGCACAAAACACGGGCTCGGGCGCGGCGGGCCCGGTGGCCGTGACGCTCAACGGCGCCGCGGTATCCCTGTTCGTGGTGCGCGACATGATTCCTGCGAACACCACGTTCGCGAGCGGCGCGGCGCTCACGCCGGGCGCGCAGGCGCTGTTCCATCGCCTCGGCGATCCGGCTGGCACCTACGTCTCGACGCCGCCGGTCGGGATTGCGGTGGATCAGGTGGCGTGGGGCATGGCGGCGCTCGCCCCGGGGAGCACGCTGGTGGGCACGCTCGGCGTCACCGTCAATGCCAATGCGACGGGCACCCTCGGCAATACGGGCTACGCGGATTTCACCAATCTCGGCGCGCCGGTGACCGTGCCGTCGAACCCAGTGACCTTGCCGTTGCCGGCACTCGCGCCGACCATCATTTTCTATACGACCAACACCTACGCCACGGCGACGGACCAGAGCATGCCGGGTGCGCAGCTCTATCTCCAGGTCAATGCGGCGGCCTGCAACACCAACCCCTCGATCCTCATCACGGAGCCGATCACGCTGGTCAGCCAGCTCACCGGCGACACGGAAACGTTCACGGCCACCGAGACTCTGCCCAACAGCGGGATATTTCGCATCCTGCCCTTCGTGCCCACGGCGAGCGCCGCCACCCACGTCGTGGCGGCCGGCGACGGCATCCTCGAGGTACTGCCGAACGATCGCGTCACCGCGACGCTCGCCGGCTGTGGCGTGGCCACGACGAGCGCGAATTTGTTGATCGACCCGTCGGGCATCGTGTTCAACAGCAAGACCAATGCGCCCATCGCCGGCGCCACCGTGGAACTGATCGATGTCACCGGCGCCGGCAACGGCGGACACCCGGGAGCCCCTGCGACGGTGTTCGCCGCGGACGGCACGACGCGCGCGCCGAGCACCGTGGTGACCCAGGTCGGCGGCACCTATAGCTTCCCCTACGTGCCGGCGAGCACCTACCGGCTGGTCGTCACCGCGCCGAACGGTTTCAAGTTTCCCTCGAAGCTGCCGCCCGGACTTCTGCCGATCGGCCGCAATGTGAATGCCCCGGCTTCTTATGGCGGCAACTTCATGCTGTCATTGGGTGGCGCTCCGTTGACGCTCGACATACCGCTCGACAGTGGCGCCGCGGGCGGCCTGTTCCTGGCGAAGAGCGTGTCGAAATCGACCGCCGCCGTCGGTGATTTCGTCGACTACGTGTTGACGCTCAACAACGACACCGGCATCGCGATGCCGGGAATCACGGTGCGCGATCTGCTCCCGCTGGGCTTCTCCTACGTGCCGGGCAGCGCGCGCTTGAACGGTGTGGCGCTCGCCGACCCCGCGGGCGGCGTGGGGCCCACCTTGCAGTTCAGCGCGGGAAATTTAGCCCCCACCGCCGCAGCGGTGATCACCTACCGCGTGCGTCTCGGTCCGGCATCGCAATCGGGGACCGGCGTCAATACGGCCCAGGCCGTGAGCGGGCCCACACAATCGAATGTCGCGAGCGCCACCGTCAAGGTCGGCGGCAGCGTGTTCTCCGACAAGGCGTATCTGTTCGGCAAGGTGTTTGCCGATTGCAACGGCGATCGTCTGCAGGACGCGGACGAACCCGGCGTGCCCGGCGTGCGCATTTATCTCGACGACGGCACGTTCGCGGTGACCGACATCGAGGGCAAGTACAGCTTGTATGGCCTTAACGCCCGCACCCATGTGGCCAAGATCGATGTCACCACCCTGCCCTTAGGTTCGCGTTTGGAGCTCCTGAACAATCGCAATGCGCTCGACGCCGGCAGCCAGTTCGTCGACTTACACAGCGGCGAGCTGCACCAGACCAATTTCGCGCTCGTCGGCTGCGGCGAGGCGCTACGCACCGACATCGAGACGCGGCGCCACGCATTGAAAGGCCAGCGCACCGAACTCGCGGCGCTGGTCACCACGCCGCTCATGGCCAATCCCGCAACGGTCGCCGATCCGCGCACGCTGGCGGCGAGCGGCGTGATCGGCCAGCGGCCGGGCGGCGCGGCCGCGGACACCAGCGGCGCCACCACACCAGCCGGCATGAATAACGCAGCGGCAAAGGCCGGCCCGGCGGCGGGCGAGCCCGCCGCGGACACGGCGCAGCCCGCGCCGGCGATGCCCGAAGATACGCTGGCGAATGAGCTGCGCTTGATGTCGCCCGATCTCGCGTTCTTGAATGTGATCGATGGCGGCGTGGTACCGAACCCGCAAATCCGCGTGCGCGTCAAGGGCGCGTTCGGCTCGCAGCTGCTGCTCGCGGTGAACGGCCAGGACGTGAGCCTGGCGCAGGTGGGCGAGCGCAGCAGTCTCGAGAACCGCGGCATCGCCGCCTGGGAATACATCGGCGTGAACCTGGAGCCAGGCGACAATCTACTGCAAGTGCGGATGGTCGATGCTTTCGGCAACACGCGCGGCACGCGCGCGCTGCATCTCACCGCCCCGGGCCCGCTCGCGCACATCGTGGTGACCGCCGCGGCGCAGGGCGAGGCCGATGTGCAGACGCCGCTCGACGTCACCGTGGAATTGCAGGACGCGCATGGCGTGCCGGTGCACGCGCGCACCGCCGTGACACTGTTCGCGAGCCTCGGGGAATGGCAGACGAAGGACTTGGATCCCAAGGAGCCCGGCACCCAGGTGTTCATCGAGGACGGCAGCGCCCACTTCAAGCTGATGCCGCCGGCGGCGCCGGGCAAGGCGACACTGCGCGCGGTGAGCGGCGTGGTGCACGGCGAGCGCGACGTGGCCTTCATGCCCCACCTGCGCCCCCTGCTGGTGGCGGGCCTAGCCGAGGGGGTGGTGAGTTTGCATAGCCTGAATCCCGGGACCTTGCTGCCGGCGCAGAGCGGCGATCCGTTCGAGCGCGAAATCGCCAGCGCCGCCTCGAGCTTCGATGACGGCAAGGGCGACGCGGCGGCACGGGCCTCGCTGTTCTTGAAGGGTAAGATCTTGGGCTCGAACCTGCTCACCCTCGCCTACGACTCCGACAAGCCGAACGACACGCCGCTGTTTCGGGACATCCAGCCCGATCAGTATTATCCGGTGTACGGCGACTCATCGGTCAAGGGCTATGACGCGCAATCCACCGGCAAATTGTACGTGCGCATCGACCATGGCACGAGCGCGGTCCTGTACGGCGATTTCAGCACGCAGAGCGACAATCCGGCGCGCGTGCTCACGCAGTACACGCGTGCGCTGAACGGCGCCAAGACGCACATCGAGGACGGCAACGTCACGCTGGATGGTTTCGCGAGCTATACCAACACGACCCAGGTGATCGACGAACTGCCGGCTAACGGCACGTCGGGCCCGTACCAGTTGAGCCAGCGCAATCCGGTGGCCAACAGCCAGCGGGTCGACATCATCACGCGCGACCGCAACCAGCCGTCGCTGGTGATCGCGGATCAGCCGCTGACGCAATTCACCGACTACGCCGTCGAGGCGTTCAGCGCACAGATCCTGCTGAAGGCGCCGGTGCCGAGCGTCGATGCGAACTTGAATCCGATCTACATTCGCGTCGTCTACGAAGTGAGCGATGGTGGCCCGAGCTACTGGGTGGGCGGCCTCGATGCGCGCGACCAGGTACGCCCCGGGTTGACGCTGGGCGGCACCTACATCCGCGACTCGAATCCCGTGAGCCGCGCGACCTTGGGCGGCGCGAATTTTCTCTGGACACCGAACCACGACACCAGCCTCGTGGGCGAGGTGGCGGCTTCGCAGTCCGATTTGAACGGCACCGGCGGGGCTCACCGTATCGAACTCAAGCACACCGATGCGCGCATCCAGGCACGCGTCTACGCGGTACAAACGGACTCGAGTTTCGACAATCCGAGTTCAACGTATACCGCCGGCACGGCCCAGTACGGAGCCAAGATCAGTGCCGCATTCGATGCCAAGAACCGGCTGCTGATCGAGGCGCTGAAGACCACCACCTCCGGTGCCACCTTGCAGAGCCCGCTCACCATTCCAGTCACGGGCGTAGCGGAGAGCGTCCCGGGCGGCGGCTCCAAGCAGGGCGAATCGGTGGCACTCGAGCACACCCTGCCGTGGAAGCTCAAGCTGACCACCGGCGTGCGCCATGCCGACGCGAATGGCACGGCCACGCAGACGCTGGCGGTGGGCGCCGTGCCCCTCGATTACACCAGCGCGCGGGTGCGCCTCGACGCACCCGTGCCCGGACTGCCGCGCGCCAATGCGTACGTACAGTACGAGGAAGCGCTCGATGATGCGCGCCTCAAAGACGCCACGGTGGGTGCCACCTACCAGATGGACGCGCAAACCAAGCTGTACGCAACGCATCAAACCAGCAACAGCTTGAGCGGCGATTACGGCCTGAACTCGAGTCAGCAAAACGACCTGACGGTGGTGGGGATCGACACCGCGTACATGCACGACGGCAAAATGTTCGATGAGTACCGGGTGGGCGACGGCATCGATGGCCGCAGCGCCGAGGCGGCGATCGGCCTGCGAAATCTGTGGACGCTGGCGCCGGGGCTTGGGCTGAGCACCAGCATCCAACAAGTCCATCCGATCTCCGGCGTGGTCACCGACAC
>Ga0116230_10000244_pt1 | contig 44614 bp, 32 predicted proteins | sample S1TSphfallax_3_FD_88678 | JGI IMG/M metagenome (GOLD analysis project Ga0116230, IMG submission 88678) | Host-associated microbial communities from peat moss isolated from Minnesota, USA - S1T2_Fd - Sphagnum fallax MG | ecosystem: Host-associated > Plants > Peat moss > Unclassified | place... | reverse complement strand
TGTTGAAAATTCCCGTCGCCAGCGCCCGCTCCTTGCGCGGAAACCAGTCGGCCACGGCCTTGATAGCCGACGGAAAATTCGCCGCCTCACCCAAGCCCAGCCCCAGCCGCGCCGCGCTGAACTGAAATACATTTCCCGCAAACGCATGCGCAATCGAAGAAAAACTCCACAGCGCCGCCGCCAGCGGATAACCCACGCGCAATCCCAGCCAGTCAATCACCCTTCCGGCCACCGGCATCATCAGCGCATAGCCAAGCTGAAAAAATGTCGTCACCCGCGCATAATCGCTCTCGTTCCAGTTCAGGTCGTGCGTGATGGTGGGCTTCAAAATCCCCAGCACCATGCGGTCCATATAATTAACCGTGGTCGCATAAAACAGCAGGCCGCAGATATACCATCGGAAATTCGCAATGGTCCTGGTTTTTGTTTTGGAAGGCGACATCACGGGCTGCCCCTGAATCATACGGTTATCCTACTGCATATCCGTGTTAACATCGCCCGATGGCAACTCAGGACCGCAACGTATCCATTCACCCCTATTTCAAAGTCTCGGAAGGCAAGCTCGAAACATTCAAAGAATTATGCCATCGGTTCGTGGCAGCCACGGCCACGGAACCCAACTGTCTCTACTACGGGTTCAGCTTTAAGGGCGACGAAGCGCACTGCCGCGAAGGATACGAAGGCGCCGAAGCCCTTCTCGCGCATCTTGATAACGTCGGCCCTCTGTTAAATGAGGCTCTAAAAATCTCGGTCCTCGCCCGCCTGGAAATCCATGGCATCCAGGACGAACTCGCCAAGCTTCGCCAGCCGCTCGCTCACTTAAACCCCGCTTACTTCACCCTGGAGTGCGGGTTCCGCAAATAGTTTCAAATGAACGCCACCGCGTCATTCTCACTGGCCAGTTGGCAGAATTTCTACGTCATCGTGGGCGCAGCCGCCGGCTCCCTCACCGGCCTCCAGTTTGTGGTCGTCACTCTGCTGGCCGAAGCCCGGGCCATGTCCAGCATGCGAGAGGTCCGCGCTTTCGGCACTCCCACCCTCGTTCACTTTTGCGCCGCGCTGCTGGTCTCGGCAATCATGTCCGCGCCCTGGCAATCTTTGGCATGCTTCGGAGCCACCGTCGGCATCGGCGGCGCGCTGGGTGTCATCTATTCGCTCAGCATCATCTGGCATGCCCGCAAATCCTCCTACCAGCCCGACCTAAGTGACTGGATCTGGTACACCGCCCTCCCGCTGCTGGCTCATCTCGCCCTCGCCACTGCCGCCATCTCGCTTTGGTGGAATCCCGCGCTCTCTTTGTATGTCATTGCCGCCGCCAGCCTCGCCTTCCTCCTTCTGGGAATTCATAACTCCTGGGACACCGTCACCTATGTGGCCCTGAACCACAGCAAGCCGGAAACCAAATAGAATCACAGCTCGGCATGCGCACAGAACTGTCTCGATAAGTCCTGGGCCAGCAACAATCTAACCTTCTTCCTTAAGCATCCCGTGGTTTTTCGTAATTAATTTACGCCATTGACTTAAGCAAACCGCAATCCTAAGCTCGAAAAGGCTTTTTCCCCGTCTTCAAAACTGACCAGTTGAGGCTACGCTGCCTGAAGTGCGCGCCGTTCAGCGCCATTACACATAAGGACAGCCTATGCACCGCCCATCTAAGTCATATCTTCTCTTATTAATTGCACTCTCATCTGCACCCACCCTCCTGGCACAAGCCGTTGGTTCCATCTCCGGAACCGTCACCGATGAAACTGGCGCTGTCCTGCCCAACGCCAAAGTGACTGCCGAAAGATCCGACACAGGTATCTCGCAATCCACCATATCCAGCGGCGCCGGGAGTTACACACTGACTAACTTGCCAGTCGGCACTTACACCATCACTGTCGCCGCCGCTGGTTTCAAATCGGGCTCCGCGAAAGACATCAAGCTCGACGTCAGCCAGTCCCGCACTATCGATTTCAAGCTCAGCCTCGCGGGCACAACCTCCGAAGTGCAAGTCAGCGCCGCCCCGCCTCTCCTGGATACCTCGGACTCAACCCTCGCCGGGCTCGTTTCGGAGGAGCAAGTGGAAACCCTCCCGTTGAATGGCCGCAGCATCCAGAATCTGGTCATGCTCCAGCCCGGCATGGCGCAAGACACCGGCAGCATGGGCTGGATGGCCCCGCAATGGATCAGCAACGGCAATCGCGGCGAAACCGAGGTCGCCACTCTCGATAACTCCGACGTCAGCGACTCCGAAATGGGAACCATTCAATTCTGGAACTTCAACCTCGACGCCATCGCGGAGTTCAAAGTCCTCCAGCTCAACTACTCAGCCGAGTTCGGCCAGGGCGGCGGCACCGTCACCCAAATGGTCAGCAAATCCGGCACCAACGACTGGCACGGCAGCGCCTTCGAATTCATCCGCAACAGCGCCTTCGACGCCCGCAACTTCTTTGCCACCTCCGTGCCGCCTTTTCAGCGCAATGAATTCGGCACCACCTTCGGAGGCCCCATTGTCAAGAACAAGACATTCTTCTTTGTCGAGTACGCCGGCTACCGCCAGCGTCTGGGTGAGCCTACCGTCATGTCCGTGCCCACCGCCGCTGAACGCCAGGGCATTGTGTCTCTCACCAGCTCCACCGGGGCAACCAACACCTATCAAGTGCCCCTGAATCCAGTGGCCCAGCAGATACTGAACGCTTACCCGCTTCCCAACCAGCCCAACGGCATCTATGGCGCTGACACTCTCAACCTGCTCTTCAAGCAGCCATCCAATACCGACCAGGGATCGGCGCGCCTCGACCAGCATTTCTCCGACAAAGATTCCTTCTTCTTCCGCGCCTCCATCATGGATAATGGCCAGAACGAAACGGACTCCGTGGCTGCCATTGAAAACCCCGCATTTTCGTCTAACAGTATCAATAACTCGCGCAACTTCGTGGCCAGCGAAACCCATATCTTCTCGCCCAGTTTCCTGAATGTCTTCACCTTCACCTTGAACCGCCAGATTGAAGGGTCCGAGCCCGGCATCCAAACCTCTCCACAGACGACTTTCACTGACGGCAGCCTCTCCAATTACGGCCCTGACACCTTCATCACCCAATACAACGAGACTTACTTTATTCCCCAGGACACCATCACCTGGACCAAGGGCCGCCACACCTTAACCATGGGCGGCGTCTTTCGCCGCGGACGCGACAACGGCTTCGGCGTCACATCCGCCGGCCCGAACGGCGTCTATGCTTTTTCGCCCGGCACTCCGCTCACCTCCGCCATTTATTCCACTGACGGCGGCGCGGCCTTCAACATCGGCGACCCCAGCCCCAACGGCCTTGTCAGCATGATGGAGGGCGTCGACAACTACTACAAACGCGCCACAACCATTCCCGGCTTCGGGCCCGCAGGCGGAGGCGGCGCATGGTGGGGCCTGCGCATCTGGCACGCGGCTGGCTTCATCCAGGACGATTTCCAGGTCAGCAAGAAACTCACCCTGAACCTCGGCCTTCGTTATGAGTACAGCTCGGTTCCCACTGAAGTGGATAACCGCTTCGGAGAAGTTGTAGACTACGGCAGCCAGTATGGAGATTTCATCATCAATCCCAAGCAGCTATACCCGCCCGATTACCGCGGCTTCGCGCCGCGCTTCGGCTTCGCCTATAAGCTGACCGATAAGACCGTCGTGCGCGGCGGCTTCGCCACCTTCACTAACTCCATCCCCACCGTTTATCCCGACCAAGCCTTGGTCAACTTCCCGCTCGCCGCGCTCAGCTTCCTCAGCAATGCGCCCTACTCGAATACCCCGCTGCCCGTCACCTTGCCGCAGTTAACCAGCCTCTCCGGCGTCGTCATGCCGCCGAACAACAACACCAAGCTGATTCCGGTCAACACTGCGGTCAACCTCTCACCCATTGCCGCCCAGGTCGGCTCCATCGGAGGCGATTATCCATCCGACACTCTCTTCAACGGCTACACCATGAGCGCTAACTTAACCGTGGAACAGCAGTTGCCCGGAGCCATCAATCTTCAGGTCTCTTATGTCATGAACGATGGCATTCACCTCTACAACCAGGCCTATCCAAACTCCTACACTGGCGCAGAACCCCAATACGCGCCCTTTACCCAGGTAACTCCCGGCCTCGGAGAGCTGCAAGTTTTCTACAACGGCGCACGCTCCGACTACAACGCCATGCAGGTGCAAGCCCGTCGCGCCACTCCCATCCGCGGTCTCAGCTTCCAGGCCAATTACACCTGGAGCAAAGACCTGACCGACGCCGATGCTGTCTGGAGCGCGCCCGGGGCCAGCGGCGGAATCACTTTAAACAACCCGCAATGCCTCAAGTGCGAGTATGCGCCCGCCTCTTACAATGTCCCTCAGCGCTTCTCAGCCAACTTCGAGTACGCCGTGCCTGGAAGTTGGGGATTCGTTCCCAAGCGCCTCTCCAGCGGCTGGAAGGCCCTCGGTATCTACAGCGCGCAGAGCGGCTTCCCGTTCACCGTCGTCGGAGGTTACGGAACTTTGCAATATGGCTACGATTCGTTTGACGGAGTGGGCGCGCGCCCGTTCTTGATCCAAACTCCCACTTACGCCAATAACGGGCCGCAAATCTTTTCTAACTCCGTCAACGCCAACAACGGCGTGAACGACGGCTACTTCTCCACGCCAACCACCATCTACAACGGCACAGCCGTGCAGACCGCCCCCGGCAATCTGGGCCGAAACACTTTCAACGGACCGGGCTGGTGGAACATGGACTTCTCGCTGGTGAAAGACACCGCCATCAAGGAACGCATGTCCCTTCAATTCCGCGCCGAGTTCTTCAACATCTTCAACAAAGCAACGTTCTCCACTCCAGGCGTCGGAGGCTCATCTGGAAACGTCCTGGGAAGCCCAGGCTTCGGCTACTCCTCCTCCACCGCCACGGCCGAGCGCCAAATCCAATTCGGCCTGCGCCTCGTCTTCTAACCAGCAAGCGGCGGCGGCGTCCTGCTTGGGCCATGTCCTACTGAGGAAGGACACCGCCGCCGAAAACCAACTCCTTTTCGTAAGTCGGTTGCTTCTGCGCTTTCCGCCAGCTCTGCAGCTTGTCCATATACACATAAACTATCGGCGTGATGTAAAGCGTCAGCAACTGCGACACTACCAATCCGCCCACCACCGCAATTCCCAGCGGCTTTCTCGCCTCGCCGCCCGCGCCTGTCCCAAACGCAATCGGCAAAGTCCCCAGCAGCGCCGCCATCGTTGTCATCATAATCGGCCGGAAGCGCTGCAAGCACCCTTCCACAATCGCCTCGTGCGGCGCTCTGCCTTCCTTCCGCTGCGCCTCCAAGGCAAAATCAATCATCATAATGGCGTTCTTTTTGACAATGCCAATCAGCAGAATAATTCCCACAAACGAATACAAATTCAGGTCCTCGCCAAACAGCAGCAGCGTCAGCAAAGCCCCCAGCCCGGCCGACGGCAAGCCAGACAAAATCGTCACTGGATGAATGAAGCTCTCATACAAAACACCCAGCACCAGATAGATCACCAGCACCGCGATAATCAGCAAGATACCCAGCCCCTTTAGCGAACTCTGGAACGCCGCCGCCGTCCCCTGATAGCTGAAAGTCACCGTGTCCGGCAAACCCACTTCTCGCGCCGCTTGCGAAACCAGCGCCGTCGCCTCGCTCAGCGAAACACCCGGCTTCACATTGAACTGAAAATTCACCGCCGGCAACTGCCCGATATGGCTCACGCTCAGCGGAGCAACCGTCTGCTCAATGCTGCTCACCGCCGCCAGCGGAACCATTTTGCCCGTGCTCGATTTTAGATACAGGTCGCCCAGTCCCGTGGGGTTGCGCTGATATTCCGGCAGCACTTCCAAAATCACGTCATACTGGTCCGAATCGGCCGTAATGGTGGTCACGCGCCGGTTGCCATACGCGTCATAAAGCGTGTTGGCAATCGCATCAGGCCCAACGCCCAGCGCCAGCGCCTTGTTGCGGTCAATATGCACATCCAGCCGCGGACTGCTCAGCCGCAGATCGCTGAAAATATCCGTCAGCGCCGGAATCGTGCGCAGCTTCGCCTCCAGCACCGGCGCCCATTGGAACAGTTCCTTGGTGTCGGCATCCTGCAGCGCCAGCGAATACTGGCTGCGCCCTTCGTTCTGCCCCAGCTCAATCAGCGGCGGGATTTGCATAAACACCACCAGCCCCGGTATCTTTTCGGAAAACTCCTGCTGCAACTGCGCAAGCAAAGTCGCCGCGCTCGGCCGGTGCTTGTCCGCCTTGAAATTCACAAACAAAAAGCCCTGATTCTGTCCGCCGCCAAAACCCGGCGCGCCTGACCCATAGCTGTCTATCCAAGGGTTCTTCTGGACAATCGCGTTCACCTGCTCCTGCAAGCGCACCATCTCATCGAACGAAACATCCTCGGCCGCTTCCGTGCCGCCAAATGCCATGCCCTGGTCGACAGTCGGCATGAAACCCTTCGGCATCACAACAAACAGCGCCAGCGTCACCACTGTCAAAACAACGCTGGTCAGCAACCCAATGCGCCGGTGCCGCATCACAAACTCCAGTGTCCGCCGGTACTGCTCATTCAGCCACACAAAAAACTTTTCCGAAACGCGGTAAAACGCGTTCGGATGGCTCTCATGCTGCAGGAAACGGCTGCACAGCATCGGCGTCAGCGTCAGCGAAATCACGCCCGATATCAAAACCGCCACCGCAATCGTGATCGAAAATTCGCGCAGCAGCCTGCCAATCACGCCGTCCAGAAACAGCACCGGAATGAACACCGCCACCAGCGAAATGGTCATCGAAACAATCGTGAACCCCACCTCGCGCGCGCCCTCCAGCGCCGCTTCCATGCGCGTCTGGCCCATCTCCATGTGGCGCACAATGTTTTCCAGCATCACAATGGCATCGTCCACCACAAACCCCACCGACAGCGTCATCGCCATCATCGAAAGCATGTCCACCGTGAAGCCCAAAAGCTTCATCGCGCCAAACGTTCCCAGCAGCGAAAGCGGCACCGCCAGGCTCGGAATAATCGTCGCCGAGACATTGCGCAGAAACACAAAAATGACGCCAATCACCAGCGCAATCGTCAGCAGCAGCGTGAACTTCACGTCGGCAATCGAGTCGCGAATATTCTGCGAAGCGTCAAAAGAACGCAGCACCATCACGCCCGCCGGAATCGATTGCTTCAGCACCGGCAGCAGCGCCTTCACGCCATCCGCCACCTGCACCGTGTTCGCCCCCGGCTGCTTCTGCACCGCCAGAATCATGCTGCGCTCGCCCTTGATCCAGAACATTGACCGCGTGTCGGAAACGCTGTCGAACACCCGCGCCACTTGGTTCAGCCGCACTGGCGCGCCGTTCTTGTAAGTGATAATCAGCTGCCCAAACTGCGCCGCATTCGTCAACTGGCTGTCCGATTGCACTGTGTAAGCCTTAGAAAACCCATACAGCGATCCGGCTGGCAAATTCACGCTGCCCGTGCCCAGCGCCGAGCGAAGGCTCTCCAAATCAAGCTGGTGCGAAGCCAGTTGCATCGGGTCCGCCTGCACCCGCACCGCATACTTCGCCGATCCAAAAACCTGCACTCGCGCCACGCCGCTCACCATCGAAATGCGCCGCGCCATCAGGCTCTCCGCATACTGGTCCAGTTGCGCCAGCGGCATCGTTTTCGACGTGACATCGATATACAGAATCGGCTGGTCCGCCGGATTCACTTTCGAATACGAAGGCTGCGAAGGCATGTCCAGCGGCAAACGCCCCTGCGCCTGCGATATCGCCGCCTGCACATCCTGCCCGGCCGCATCAATGTTGCGGTTCAAGTCAAACTGCAGCGTGATGTTGGTCGATCCCAGCGTGCTCGAAGACGACATGCTTTCCAGACCCGGTATGGTCGAAAACTGCGCCTCCAAAATCGTCGCCACTGATGACGCCATTACATCCGGATTCGCGCCCGGAAGCGAAGCGCCCACCTGAATCGTCGGATACTCCACCGCCGGCAAATTGCTCACCGGCAGCGCGAAATAACTGATCAGCCCAAACACCAGAATCGCCGCCATCAGCAGCGTCGTGGCAATCGGACGGCGAATAAAGAAATCGGTAAATCTCACGCCACACCTCCTGGCAGAATTTTCACCTTCGCGCCTGGAATCAGCCGCATCTGGCCTTCAGAAATAACCGTCTCGCCCGGTTTCACGCCGCTGCTGATCACTGAAATTTCGCCGCCCTGGTTGGATTTGAAAATCCGCTCCACATTCACCGGCCGAATCTGCACCGAAGACCCATCCACCACCCAGACAAACTTCCCTTGCGGCCCTGATTGCACCGTTCTGCTGGGAACCACAACCCGGTCACGCTCCATGTTGAGCCGCGCCTTCACATCCACAAACTGCCCCGGCCACAAAGCATGTGCCGCATTTTCAAACCGAGCTTTCAGCTTGATCGTGCCCGTCGTCGCATCCACTGAGTTGTCAATGAACACCAGCTTCCCCGTCGAAGTCACGCCGCCCGAACTCGCTTCAATCTCCAACGGATGCGCGGCATTAAATTTCTGAATCTCCGCCAGCAGCTCTTCCGGCACGCCGAAGGAAACATCAATCGGCGTAATCTGCAAAAGCGTCACCAGCGCCACATCGTTGTCCTTCACCAGATTGCCCGGCTTCACCGCAATAGCCCCCGCGCGCCCGGTAATCGGAGCCACAATCTTGGTGTAGCCAAGCTGCAGCTCCGTTTGTCCCAGCCGCGCCCGGTCCGATTTTTCAGAAGCCAGCGAACTCGAAACCGCCGCCCTGTCCGCATCCAAAGACGCTTCCGCCGCCGCATTCGTCGCCACAAGCTGCTCCGTCTGCTCTTTGGAAAAAATGCCTTCCTTTTGCAGCTCCAGCGCCCGATCCGCCGAAGACTTGCTCTGCTTCAACTGCGCCTCATCCCGCGCCACGTTCGCGCGCGCCTGCTGCTCCAAGGCCGCATCTTTGGCCAAATCCGCCTGCGTCTGCGCAATCTGCCGCTGCAAAGGCTCAGGATCAATTTCAAAAAGCAGCTCGCCCGCCTTTACCTCCTGCCCCTCCTGAAAGTAGACATGCAGCATCTGCCCCGCCACGCGCGATTTCACATCCACACTGGACTGCGCTTCCACATTCCCAACCGCATTCACTTCCAGCGGAACGTCTGACGTTCTGACAGCAACGGTGCGCACCGGAACCTCCTGCGCCATCATCATCGCCATCGGATTCATGGCAGGCTTCTTGTCGCAGCCAACAACAAATAAGCACATGGCGGCGAACAAGCTTGTTTTAAAACAGAAAGAAAACACGAAAAACCCCTAGCATTTATGGGACTGATTCATCGTCCCATAAGTTACCGATGGGTTAGTTCCAGCCTTTCTTGAACGTCGAAATCAGCACTATCGCGCAAACCACCGAAACCGCCAGCGATGGTGTGGAGGATCATGCGATTCCCAGCAAGATAGCAAGGCCTTTCGTTTGCTTTTCTTTTCTTGTGTGGTGAGAGCAAGCCGCGCTTCGCCCCACACTTTTTTCAAAAGCGGACTTCATGCACTTCCTGATGCTGTGGATGATGACAATCAACTGGACCGGCCCCTACTCCCCTTGCAATCAGCGCGGGGAGTTGCTGAAACATGACGCCATGGACCTGGGCGTGAAATTCGCCACGTCCAATGCGGAACTGGAGCAGCAGTTCCGCCTGGCCCTTAACTTCTGGTCAGAAGTGGTCGACATGAAATGGCACGAAGACAATTCATCGTCCTGTTCCATTCAACTGGTCGACGGCACGCCCGAAATTCTGAAGCGCACCATCGTCGCGCGTTCGCAATTCACCGATTGGGAAAATTTTCAGGGCTGGATTGCGTTCAATCCATCCGCGCAATTAAGCCGCACGGAATTTTATCTAACCGCGGTGCATGAAATCGGCCACATGCTGGGATTGAAACATAATCCGAACGCCCGCTCGGTCATGTATTATCTGGATCTCGAAGGCCAGGAATATCTCGACGCAACCGATCTCGCCTTGCTCGCCACCCGCCACCGCCTGCGCCCGAATATCCGCCCCGGTTTCGCCGTGGTGAGGAATGAAAACATGGCCCGGAACTTACAATAAGAACGCGTGCCTTTTCTCCCTGTTGACCAGCAAATTGCCTATCTGAAAAAGGGTCTAGCCGAACTCATTCGCGAAGAAGATCTCCGCGAACGTCTGGCCGAATCCCTGAAAAACAACCGCCCCATTCGCGTCAAAGCCGGCTTTGACCCCACCGCTCCCGACCTGCATCTGGGCCACACCGTGCTGCTGCGCAAAATGAAGCATTTTCAAGATCTAGGCCACACCGTCATCTTCTTGATTGGCGACATGACCGGCCTGATTGGCGATCCCACCGGCCGCAACATCCTGCGTCCGCCTATGACGCGCGAAGAAATCGACCGCAACGCGCAGACCTACAAAGAGCAGGTTTTCAAAATTCTCGACCCCGTGAAAACCGAGATCCGCTTCAATAGCGAATGGCTCCAGCCGCTTTCTTTCGAAAACTTGATTAAGCTCTGTTCGAAATACACGCTGGCCCGCCTGATGGAGCGCAACGATTTCACCAAGCGCTACAAAGACGGCATCGCCATTCACATGCACGAATTGCTCTACCCGCTTTCGCAAGCCTACGATTCGGTCGCGCTCGAATGCGACGTCGAAATGGGCGGCACCGACCAGACAACGAATTTGCTGGTGGGCCGCGAAATTCAAAGCGATTACGGCCAGCCGCGCCAGATTGTCGCCACCGTCCCGCTTCTGGAAGGTTTGGACGGCGTCGAAAAAATGTCCAAGTCCAAAGGCAACTACATCGGCATCACCGAACCGCCCAAAATCATGTTCCGCAAAGTCATGCAGATCAGCGACGAACTCATGTTCCGCTACTACGAGTTGCTGACCGACGTGCAAATGGACGAAATCGCGAAGATGCGCGTCAATCCCGAGCCCATGAAGCTCAAAATGGAACTGGGTCGCCGCATTGTCGCCGACTTTCATTCGCAACAGGAAGCCGACTCCGCCGTGGAAGCTTTTGACCGCGAAGTGCGCCAGGGCTTGGAACCCGCTGACACCGAGACTGTCGATTTGCCGCCGCAGGTGCAAACCGAAAAAGGCATTCGGCTGGACAAATTATTGGCCGCCGTCGGCCTTTCCGAAAGCGTCACCGACGCCGCGCGAAAAATCAAAGCGGGCGCGCTGGACGTGAACGGCCAGATCGCCAAGGATCTGCTCTTGATCGGCTCGGCCGGAACGCTCGTCCTGCGTTTAGGCAAAAAATGGAAGCGCGTGAGAGTGACTGGCATATGATGTCCTCGGACGCGGCGGGCTAAACCCGTCGCCGAAGGAGAACCATGGCCACTGTTGCAACGTTAGCGCAGTCTAGCGCAGTTCAAATTAAACAGACCCGAATCCTGATCGACAACAAATGGGTCGACAGCGTTTCAGGCAAAACTTTCGAAACCATTAACCCCGCTACCGGCGAAGTGATCGCGCGCGTGGCGGAAGCCGACGCGGCCGACGTCGACTTGGCCGTCAAAGCCGCGCGCAAAGCGTTTCATTCCAAAGCCGCCTGGCGCAGGATGTCGGCTTCTGAGCGCGGCAAACTTTTGACTCGTCTGGCGGATTTGATCGAAAAAAACGCGGATGAACTGGCAACGCTGGAATCGCTCGACAACGGCAAGCCCCGGCACGTCGCGCTTGCCGCCGATTTGCCTCTGGTTGTGGCCTGTTACCGCTACTACGCTGGCTGGGCCGACAAAATTCAGGGAAAAACAATTCCCGTCAACGGCGATTATTTCTGCTACACCCGCCACGAACCAGTCGGCGTCGTCGGCCAAATCATTCCCTGGAATTTTCCGCTGCTGATGCAGGCCTGGAAACTGGCGCCCGCGCTCGCCTGCGGCAACACCGTCGTGATGAAGACAGCCGAGCAAACGCCGCTTTCGGCGCTGCGCGTGGGCGAACTGATTCTCGAAGCCGGCTTCCCGGAAGGCGTCGTCAATATCCTGTCCGGTTATGGTCCCACCGCCGGCGCGGCCATTTCCAGCCACATGGATATCGACAAAGTGGCGTTCACCGGATCCACCGAAGTCGGGAAACTGATTATGAAAGCGGCGGCGGAATCAAACCTGAAGCGCGTGACGCTCGAACTGGGCGGCAAGAGCCCCAACATCGTCTTCGCCGATTCCGATCTGGACGAAGCGGTGGAAGGTTCGCACTTCGCCTTGTTCTTCAACCAGGGCCAGTGCTGCTGCGCCGGTTCGCGCGTTTTCGTCGAAGAAAAAGCTTACGACCAATTTGTCGAACGCAGCGCCGCGCGCGCCAAACGCCGCACCGTCGGCAACCCGCTGGACACAAAGACCGAACAAGGTCCGCAAGTGGACAATGACCAGTTCACCAAAATTCTGAGTTTTATTGAATCTGGCAAAAACGACGGCGCGAAGCTCGTCGCAGGCGGCGAGCGCGTGGGAGATCGCGGTTACTTTGTCGCGCCCACTGTTTTTTCCGACGTGAAAGATGAAATGAAAATCGCGCAGGAAGAAATTTTCGGCCCGGTCATGAGCATTCTAAAATTCAAGGACATGGACGAACTGGTAGACCGCGCCAACAAGACCATTTACGGTTTAGCGGCTGCTGTCTGGACAAAGGACATTGGCAAAGCGCTGCATGTCGCCAACAATGTCCGCGCCGGCACAGTGTGGGTGAACTGCTTCGACGTCTTCGACGCGGGCGCGCCGTTTGGCGGATTTAAGCAATCCGGCATTGGCCGCGAACTGGGCGAATACGGTTTGCAGCAGTATTCCGAAGTAAAAACCGTCACTGTGAAGCTGTAATTTCTTCTTCTATGCGCCCGCCGGATAGCCGATCTGCCGGCGTGGCGCATCGGTGAGGGGCGGGTTCAGAATCCAGTTTAGTTTCTCGGAGATTTCTTCAATCTGTTCCGTGTGCAGATTCTGCGTCAGCGCCATCTCTTTCAGATATCCCATCAGTTCCTGGTGTCCTGCCAGCGACTTTCGCATATTCACAAAAGTCCGCATGATAACCAGATTGGCTTCAATGGCGCGGTCGCTGCTGAGGACTGAAGACAGCATGGCGACGCCTTGTTCAGTGAAGGCCAGAGGCTTTGCTCCGCCCAAAGATTGGCGCGAAGGTATCACATTTTGTGATACCAAGGCATCAATCTCTATCTCTTTCAATTCAAACACGAAATCCTTCGGAAACCGCTTCGGATTTCGGCGAACTTGCTGCCTCAAAGCGATAGCTTTTACCTCGTATAGACTGGCGAGGTCGCGATCCAAAAGCACCCTCTGGTTTCTGATCACCAGGATGCGAGGCTGTATGCCCTCTTCCTGTAAACTCAAGCGTGACATTGTCTTAGCGGCGGTTTTTGGTTTTGCCATGGACATTCAGCTACGTAGTGGCCAGCGATCAAAAGAATTTCATTTTATTTTTTGCAGCGCACCCAAAATTCCCTCAGGTATCACAAATTGTGATACCTTCCCCCCTCCCTAACCCCAACATTCCAAAGAGACTTGCCGATCCCCTCACCCAAAACCCACCAAATTTTCACGCAGCCAGCGGCAAGACCGCGTTGTCGTTCGACAACTTCGATTTCAAGGCATCGGTTGCTATGCGCAACAGCTCCTCCACGCGCGGCGTCAGATCCACTTCATCCGAGAATCGTCTAAGCTGGGTGGCAAAAGCGCGGCGCAGGAAAACGGAAGATGCGTCCAGCCCCAGCACCGGAATGTCGATGATGGCAAATTTGAGAATGCTGTCCATCAAAACCGTTTCCACGTTCAGCATCTTGTACAACTGGCGGCGATTCTTGATAACGTACTTCAGAATTTCTTTGCTTCGGTAGGCGAAGTAGTGTTCGCGCGTGAACCAGGCCAGATCCTGGGTGTCCAGCGCCTTCAATTCGCGGCCCAGCCGGACGGCCGCCGAGGCAAACGCGCGGTCCAGCGCTTCGGTCTGCTGGATGTCGTAGGTGAACATATTCGTTGGCCGCCCGGAGAACGGATGGGTGCAGACATAAACCAAAATCGGGTAGGCGGATTTGGGACGAAGCAGAACTTCCTGATTGCCGGCGAACCATTCCCGCACCCAGCCGCGCATCGCTGTCTGCATGGCTTTCGAAACAACGGAGTAGGTCGGAAAATAGGCGGCTGTGCGCTCCCGCGGCGCAGTTTTCCAAACAGACAGGTCCAGATCTTGGAGGATTTCTTCGCGCTTGAATTCAACGATTGTCGCGCCAGCCGCAACCGGCTTCTTTTCTTCCTGATTGTTGCGCACCGGCATCATGATGAGTTCGCCCATTTGAGTCTCCTAAAATAAAACAGCCGAGGCGGCTGGCCCCGGCTGTCTGGTTTATTGATTTCTGCCCGCAGTTCCCTGGAGCGATTTGAACATAGCAGCGGAGCCTCAAAAAACGAACCATCCGCTGTGGCGGCGGCTGGAAAAATTCTCTGTAAAACCATCAAAAAAAAGCAGAAAAAAATTTTGAGAATTTTCTCGAACTTTTGTGACTGTGCTTTTGGATCTCACCCAAAATGCCGTTTCTGCCCATTCGCCTCAAAATGACGCCTAAAATTCGGCCTTTACAAAATATCGCTTAGGATTTACTCTTCTCGCAGTGCCGTTTCCTGCTAAAACAAATACGGATGCCATACTAGTATCGGCTTCCGACATAATCAAAACGGGTGGTATTAGTTCTCTCTCCATGCGGACCTTGGCTGGCCGGCTCGGTGTTCGCGCCTCCAGCCTGTATCGACATTTCCCCGACCGCTCTTCCATCGAAAATGCCCTGGCCGTCCGCGCCGCCAGCCAGTTGCTGGAGCTGATGCGTCAATCGGTGCAAGGTTTAAGCGGCGAGCGTGCGGTATTGGCGGCTTCGCGCGCCTATCTGGATTACGCCCTTTCCGAACCAGCCTTTTATGACCTGATGATGCAGTCCATCAGTTCGCTTCCAGAGCCGTCCGAATCCACCAAACAGCTTTGGGATTTTTTGCTGCGCCTAATCAGTGACGCCACCCAGCGAGGCCAGGACGCTGCCGGCGCGGCGGCCCTCTGGTCGCTCCTGCATGGCTTTACCGTGCTGCTAAAAACCGGCCAGATCCATGAGACCGCCAGCAAACCGGCTTTCACGCGCGCCGTGCAATCTCTGGTTCGCGGCCTGTCCGTCGCCGAGGCCGAGGCTGCCGGTTCCCCCTCCTGACTCAAGCATGATGCCCACAGGCAAGCTCATTGGTGATATACTGAAAGTTCATGAACTTCAGGCTCTTGAGCCGGAATCACGAACCTCCTCCAACCCATACGCCTCAACTTTGCCCCCTCCTGCGATCTTGCTTTCCACTACCCGACCGTTTCCTGCCTAAAACATGAAGTCCACCGTGCAAATCTCCCGTGGTATCGAACTGCTCTTTGGCACCCGCGATGAAAACATACGCCTTCTGGAATCCGGCCTGAACCTGAAGACTCATCTGCGCGACGGCGGCCACCTGGTGCTGGAAGGCGCCGATGCCCAGGTCTCGCGCGCGGAAAAGATTCTGCACGACTACGTGGATCTGGTCGAAGAAGGCCACGTTTTTAGCAATGGCGATCTGAACAGTTACATGCGCGTGGTGGCAGCCGACCCGAATGTCTCGCTGCGCCGCTTGGTGGACAGCGGCAAATCGCGCTCCTTCGGCAAAAAGGTCCTGGCACCCAAAACCGTCAACCAGCGGCGCTATATCGATGCCATTGAGCACCACGACCTGACATTCGGCATCGGTCCGGCCGGAACTGGCAAGACCTATCTGGCCGTCGCAATGGCCGTGTCGGCGCTCCTGAACAAGAAAGTTTCGCGCATCGTTCTGACCCGGCCAGCCGTCGAAGCCGGCGAGCATCTGGGCTTCCTGCCCGGCACGCTGCAGGAAAAAGTGGACCCCTATCTGCGCCCGCTCTATGACGCCCTCTTCGACATGATCGATTCCGAGCGCGTGGAAAAGCTGCTCGAAAAGAACGTCATCGAAATCGCCCCGCTCGCCTTCATGCGCGGCCGCACCCTAAACGACTGCTTCGTCATTCTGGACGAGGCGCAGAACACCACCATCGAGCAGATGAAAATGGTTCTGACACGCCAGGGATTCAACTCCAAGATGGTAGTCACTGGCGATCAGACGCAAATGGATTTGCCGTCCGGCAAGAAAAGCGGCCTGCTGAATGCGGCCGAAGTCTTGCGCGGAGTGGAAGGCATCGCCTTTGTTGCCTTCGACGACAAAGATGTCGTCCGCCATGCCCTGGTGCAGCGCATTGTGAAAGCCTACGACCGGTACAACGAAATGATTGGCGCCGGCCGCCAGTTTTCGCTCAAATTGGCCAGTGAAACCCCGCCTGTTCCCGCTGACCCTCCTCTCGACACCGCCGTCGAAATACCCGAGTTTCCCGCAATCACTTAAGTCACGTTTATGTCATCTGATGGTAGTACCGTGCTCTTCGGAGCGCTTCCCGCTAAGTTCAAGTTCAGCGCCGCCGACAAGCGCGCGCTGACAAGGTTTGCGCGCAAGCTGTCGGCGCAAATGGCGCAAGGCAAATACTTTGAATGCCTCATCACCGACGACCGCGAACTGCGGCGTCTGAACCATTCTTTTTTGCGGCACAACTATCCCACCGACGTGCTTTCCTTTCCCGCCGCAGGCCAGCCCTTCGCCATCGGCGAGTGCGCCATATCGGTGGAGCGCGCGGCCGACCAAAGCCGCCAGTTCGGCCATTCGCTCATCGAAGAAATCAAGATCCTCATGCTGCACGGTGTGCTGCATCTGACGGGCCTCGATCACGAAAAAGACACCGGTGAAATGGCGCTCGCCGAAGCGCGCTGGCGCGCCGAACTGAAGCTTCCCAATTCATTGATCGAACGTGCTTGTTTATGAGCATCATCTGCCTAAGCGCCGCCCTGCTGCTGACAGCGCTGCTCTGTTTTGTCTCGATCGTCCAGCTTTTCTATCACGAATCCATGCGCCTGCTGCGGCGCGAGCGCCCGTCGCTCGAATACTTCCGCGGAACCCTGATGGACAAAATCGGGCTGGAGCCGGAAAAGGGCTCGCTCGCCTTTTCGCTCATCAAGCATCTGTCGCTGGCGCTGACCGGAACCATGTTTCTGTGCGTGCTGCTCCAGTCTTCCCTGCCGCCCTGGCAGTCCGTGCTGGAGGCGATGCTGCTGTCCATCGCCGCCATGCTGTTTTCCGCCTATTTCATCCCGCTATTCGTCTATTTCCGCACGGACGGCGCGTGGCTTCTCAAGGTGCTGCCGCTCATCCGCATTCTGGCCGCTTGCGCCGCTCCTCCGGCTGCGGCCGTGCATGCCATCAATTCCCTTCTCGACACCGAAAAGACCACCAACGGCCATCCCGCGCCCACCGACACCGTCGAGCATGTGGAGGCCCTGATTGACGCCGGCGCAGAAGAGGGCATCCTGGAAGAGAGCGACCGCAAGCTCATTCACTCCGTGGTGGCGTTCGGCGACAAGAGCGTGCGCGAAGTCATGACCCCGCGTCCCGCCGTCATTGCCATCTCGTTCGATAAAACCATCGAAGATCTGCGCCAGCTTGTCATTCACGAAGGCTTTTCGCGCATCCCCGTGTATGAGGAAAATATCGATCATCTTCTGGGCTTCGTCCACGTCCGCGACATCTTCGAGCTGGATGAAGCCGACCGCCTCAGCAAAACGCTGGTGGAATTAATGCGCCCGCTCACCATGGTCCCCGAAATGAAGCCGGTTTCCGAATTGCTGCGCCAAATGCAATCGGAAGGCCTGCATATGGTCGCTGTGGTGGACGAATACGGCAATACCGCCGGCGTCGCCACAATGGAAGATCTGGTGGAAGAAATCCTGGGCGAAATTCACGACGAGCATGAGACGGAGCGCGACGTCCGCCAGGAAGCCGACCACGTCTTCATCGCTCCCGGCCATCTCGATCTGGACCGCCTGCACGACTTGCTGAACTTCCGTCCGGAAGAAGACACCGAATCGACAACCGTCGGCGGCTTGGTGGCCGAATGGCTGGGCCACGTCCCGCAAGTGGGCGAAACAGCCGAGCGCGGCGGTATCCGCGTGGAAGTGCTGGCCGGCAACGAACGCCGTGTCGAACAAGTTCGCATCTCGCGCGTGGAGACGGCCACACCCGTGACAGCCGGAGTTCACTAAGTGCCAACTCGTGGCGCAAACACTCGTGTTTGCCGCGTCGAGACTCATCTCGACGCTTTTTGTCAACGCCGCTGCACAAGATAGGAAAATCAACTCAGTGCCAAAAACAAAGCGCCGCACCGGATTCGTCAGCATTGCCGGTCGTCCCAATGCCGGCAAATCCACTCTGCTGAATGCGCTGGTGGGCGAAAAAATCGCCATCACCGCCTACCAGGCGCAAACCACCCGCACCTCGTTTCAGGGCGTGCTCACCACTCCCGAAGCCCAAATCATTTTCATCGACACGCCCGGCATTCACAAATCAGACTCTCTTCTGAACAAGCGCATGATGGACACCGTGCGAGGCGCATTGCAGGATCGCGATTTAATCCTCTACGTGACCGACGCCACGCGTCCGGTAACGGAAGAAGACGAACACGCCGTCAGCGCTCTGAACAAAAGCGTGAAGGCCGTGCTCGTGCTCAACAAAATCGACAAAGTGGAAGACAAGCGCCTCCTGCTGCCCCTGATTCAGCGCTACACCGAACTTTTCCCTTTCGCCGAATCCGTGCCCGTTTCAGCCGCCAAACCGCAAGGCCTCGATCAACTCAAGGCGGTGATTGCCTCCTACCTGCCGGAAGGCGATCTTATATTTCCCGAAGATTACATCACCGACCAGCCGCTGCGCTTCATGGCGGCCGAGATTGTCCGCGAAGCCATTCTCCGCAACGTGCGCGAAGAAGTCCCGCACGCCACCGCCATTCTGGTGGACACCTGGGAAGAAACCAAACGCCTCTTCAAAATTGCCGCCACCATTCACGTGGAGCGCCAGGGCCAGAAAATCATCCTGATCGGCAACAAAGGCGAGATGCTGAAAAAGATTGGCACCACCGCCCGCTTGCGCCTGGAAGAGCTGCTGCAGCGCAAGGTTTTTCTCTCGCTCTTCGTTGCCGTGAAACCCAATTGGCGGGAAGACCCGTCTTTCCTGAATACGGTGGACTGGCGGACGATGCTAGGCTCAGAAAGTAAAGCAGAAGAAAAACCATAATCATGAAACGCTTTTTGGCAGTTGGACTTTTGATCTCCGGTGTGTTCGCCCAATCTAATTTGCTGGCTGGGCAAAAGGGCGGGGGAGGCGATCCGGACGACCGCATCTCCGACCAGGTCCGCATGAAACTGGCCACCGATCCGGACGTCAAGGGCGGAGCGCTCGACGTTACCGTGAAAGCCGGCGTGGTGGTCATCAAGGGCCGCGTGGACAGCGACAAAGGCAAGATGAAAGCCACTCACCTCGCCAAGAAGGTAAAGGGAGTCAAGGACGTCGACAATGAATTGCAAGTCGGTCCTCCGACAGCTTAAGTACTGCGTCGTTCCATTGCTGGCCGCCGGCTCTTGTTTCGCGCAGTTTCCGGGCGAAACCGAACGCCTGATGGCTACCGCGCGCCTGTGGGTGACAGTGGAATATTTTCATCCGTATCTCGCCTATCGCGATATCGACTGGGAACAAGCTCTGGTCAAGGCCATCCCCAAAGTGCGAGCCGCCAAAGACGCAGCCGAGTATCGAACCGCCATCTCCGCGATGCTCGACGAGCTTCACGACCCTGAAACGCACGTCGGCGCTGACACCACAACAGCATCCAGTTCCGCCCAGCTCAGCGTGCTTCACAGCGCCAGCAGCAGCGCGTTTCTGATCAGCGTCATGCCGCCCGCCAAGACCGTGGTTGACTTGACGGCACTGAAGGCGGTGGTTCGCCTGTCGGAACCGCTCACCACAGTCCCGCCCATGCGCCCGCCAAGGCCAGAGCCATCTGACCCGTACCCATCCACCGAACTCCGCCTGCTGGCCGCCATCAAAACCTGGGGAGCCATTCATTACTTTTTCGCCTACAAAGATTTGATGGATGACGATTGGGACGAAATTTTCTCCGCCTTCCTGCCAAAGTTCATTGAGGCCCACGATGCCATTGATTACAACCTCGCTTTTGCCGACTTGCTGACCCGCGTCACCGACACCAACACCGCGCCGCACAGCAAAACGCTGGACACCTACTTTGGCGAAGTTCCCGTCGGCCTGCGCATTCGCCTTCTCGACCGCTACCCCATCGTCACCGACGTCTTCGACCCCGCATCTGGAATAAAACCGGGCGACCTGGTGAAGCGCATAGGCGGCATCAGCACAACCGATATCTTCCGCCGCTTCGTGCAGTACGTTCCCGCCTCCACGCCGCAGCGCTCCGGCTTCGACACCATCCAAAAAGTGACTAACGGCCCCGCCGGATCGGAAGTGGAACTCACCATTGAAAACGCCGACGGCGAACCGCACATCGTTCATCTGACGCGAACCACTCAACTGCCCGCGTCGCAGCGAACCACCGAACCCATCCGCATTCTGGCCGGCAACATCGGCTACCTGGACCTTGATCGCTTATCCGCCACGGAAGCGGAAAGCGCCATGAATCAGTTGAAGAACACGCGCGCCTTGATTCTGGACTTGCGCGGTCGCGCTCCCGCAGCGGCGGCCATTGCGGCTCACCTGGCCTCGCCAAAATCAAACGGAGCCGTGGCGCTGGTGACAACGCCCCTGGCGCTGCATCCCGACGTTCCCACCGCCGCAGTCGCCACCCAAACCGCCAGCACATTCGTGGTGAACGCCTTGCCTGATGCCGCCCTGCCGCACTACACAGGCAAAACCATGGCGCTGATTGACGAACGCACCATCGGTGAATCCGAATACGCCGGCCTGCTGTTTGAAGCCGCCAACAAGACCGAATTCGTGGGCTCACCCAGCGCCGGCGCAGACAGCAGCGTGGCCGAACTGTCTTTGCCCGGAGGCATCACCGTTACCTATTCAACGCAGGACATCAGGCACGCAAACGGCGGCAAGCTGCAGCGTCTGGGCCTTCAGCCCAACATCGCCGCGCCCACCACCGCTAAGGGAGTGCGTGCCGGGAAAGACGAACCGCTGGAAGCGGCCCTGTCTTATATACTCAAGTGAATGTCTGCATCCTCAAACCCTGAACCCCTGCCCAAAGAAAGTCCGCTGCTCTGGCCCGCCTTGGCGCTTCTTGTCCTGGCCGTGGCTTGTTTCACCGTTTATTGGGACGGCCATCGCTACCAATTCCCCTATGCGACGGCGCACGGCCCACTAATCTGGCCGCCGCCCCCAGCCCCGCTATCTAAATAACGGGTGGGACAGGCGGTTTCGCCCAATGCCAGAAAGAAATGCGGTGACTGTCCCCGTATTTCGCTGCCCGCCGCGCAGGAATCGCCGTTTCAGCGTCCACTAGCAGGAAAACTATAAGACATTGGGCGGTTTCGCCCGTCGTCGCTAAAACGCAAACCGCAAAGCAAACTGCAATTCCCGCTGCGAATTCACCGTCGTCGTAATAGTCCCCACCGTAGCCGTTCCCAGCGTCGCATTCGGCAAACCGAACTGAGGCGTATTCAATAAATTGAAAGCCTCGGCCCGAAACTCCACCCGGTACCGCTCGCGAATCGGAATCACCCGCGACAGCCCTAAATCCAAATTCGTCAAACCAGGCCCCGTCAGAATATCGCGCCCGGAGTTCCCAAACGTATACTGCGCCGGAGTGGTAAACGCCGCCACATTAAACCAATCGTTCACGTTTTGCCCCGTGCTGAGCACGCCGCTCCCAATGCGATTCGGCCGCTCCGTGGTCCCCGTATTGCTCGCGTCCACCGATTCCACGGGCGTGAACGGCAAACCCGTCTGCTTGGTGAAGATCGCCGAAAGCTGCCATCCGCCCAGCACCGCGCTCCCAATGCGCGAACTGTTCACAAACGCCTTCCCCTTGCCGAACGGCAGCTCATAAACCGTGCTCAGCACGAAGCGCTGCCGAAGGTCAAAGCTCGAACTGGCCTTCTCCAGCGCCATATCGTAGACATCTTCATGTGTGCCGTCGTTGTCAATGCTGTGTGACCACGTATAGGCAGCCAGAACCGTCAAGCCCTTGGTAAAGCGGCGTTCCAGTTGCGCCTGCAGCGAATCATAATGCGCGCTGACGAATGGCCCATAGGAGTCCACGGCAGAGTAAGCCGGCAGCGGACGCCGCGCCTGAATAGACCCCGCGCCGGGCAAAGGCTGGTCCACGTTGACACTGGAATAAAGATCATGTGAACTGGAACCCACATACGAAGTCTGAGCCGTGAATCCGCCGCCCAGTTCCCGCTGCAGCGAAAGATTCCACTGCTGCACATAAGGCGTGGGCATGTACTTCGGGAACGAATTCACTGTCGGCGTGGAGGCCGTCGCCCCTGGCGTTAAAGCATTCGCCGGAAAACCTTGTGACAGGATGATATTCGGGTCAATCTGGTCCGACGTGTAAGTGGTGGTGACGAAATAAGGCGGGTTATTCGTCGGTCTGTTGGCCACGGCCAGGTTCTCGTCTCGCCCATAAAATACCCCGGCTGCCGCGCGAATCACCGTCTTGGGCGTAATCCGGTACGCCAAGCCCAGACGCGGCGCGAAGTTGTGATAATTCGGGTTGGCAAAGGAATTCCGGTAGCCGTTGGCGGCCGCATTGTTCGCTTGCAAAAGCGTCCCATAAAGCGCGCCCGGTTCCAGAATCAGGTCGGCATAGTTGTTGCTGGTTTCATAAAACGGCAGCGGCAATTCATAGCGCAGTCCCGCGTTGATGGTCAGCTTGCCGTTCACTTGCCAGTCGTCCTGCACATAGCCTTGATAGATGTGCTGGATGCTGTTGCTGATCGAGCGCGTGCTTTCCGTCGCCGCGGAAGTGTCGCCCAGCAGAAAATCGGCAAACGCGCTGCCCGTGGTCGAACGGCTTTGCGGATTCTCCGTATAAACGCCGGAAAAGCTGTAAGCCGGACGCGCATTCAAAGTCACGTTCGCGTAAAGGTCCACCTGTTGGAAGTCGAACCCGAATTTAAGCGTGTGCCGTCCATGCACCCACGACAGGTTGCCATCCGCGTCAATCACCCTGCCTTCTTTGTCAATGGGCAGGTTGCCTGATCCGGTGGCCGCCGTTTGCAGCGTGCCCGGCCCCGTGGTTCCAATGGTCGACAAGCCGGAAACCGCGAACGTGGGAAGGCCCAGCACGTTCGCATAATTCGGCACGCCCACAATGCCGTACTGGCTGAACTCGCGCGGCGCATCAATGTTCTGAATTTCCTGCGTCTCCTGATAGCCGCCGCGCAGTTCGCTGATCAGCGTGGGCGCGAAAATGTGCGTTTCGCTCGCCACAATGGAATGCGCGGCCGGTTTGACAATGCTGGGGTTGCTGGCCGGCAGCGGAAGCTGCGCGGGCAGGTCGTTCGTGTTCCCCTGTTCGGAATAGCGCCCGAAGATGCTGTCCTTGTCGCTGAATCTATGGTCAATGCGGCCCACAAATTGGTCCTGCGCAACGGTCTCTTTCTGGTTGGAAAAGAAGTTGCTCTTGCCAGCCAGATTCGGAGCCGGATACAGGCTCAGCAGTGCGGCCGAAACCGGATCAAAGCGGCTGGCCGGAATGATGTTGCCAGCAAAAGCCGTGCGCGTATAGGTGCTTCCGGACTTGGTGGTGGTGGCGGGCGCGTAAATCGGAGTGGAGAAAATTCCTTCCTTCTGAGCCGCCGTGGGAAGAACGCCCAGTTGCGGCGCCGCATCGTCCGTGCGCGTGCCCTGCCAGCCGAAAAAGAAGAACGTGCGGTCTTTGATAATGCGCCCGCCCGCCGTGGTGCCGTACTGATTCTGAATAAACTGCGGCTTCGCCGTTCCCGCCGGCTGAAAATACGGATCGGCGTCAAAAAACGAATTGCGCAGATATTCAAACGCGCTGCCATGAAACTGGTTGGTGCCGGATTTCGTGGTCACGTTGACCACCGCGCCCGCCGCCTGCCCGAACTCAGCGGAAAACGTGCTGGTCTGCACTTTGAACTCCTCCACCGAATCAATCACGGGCTCAATCGATTGCGCGGCTGAACTGTCGAAGCCCACAATTTTGTTCTTGTTGTCCAGCCCGTCCAGCAAATAACTGTTCTGAATTTCGCGCACCCCATTGGCCGTGAAGCTGTCGCGTTCCGACGCATTGTAAGCCGGAGAAGTGCCCGCGCCCAGCGTGGCCAGTTGAATGTAATTTCGCCCATTCAAGGGCATGTTCTGAATCTGTGTCGTGCCCACCACCTGGCCCAGCGACGACGTCTCGGTTTGCAGCCCGGACACCTGCGAATCCACCGAAACCGACTGCGACGATTGCCCGATCGGCAGGCTGAAATCAACCGCCAGACGGTCCTGCACGCGCAGTTCCACGCCCGTCTTTGTGACCGTTTGGAAGCCCGGAGAACTGACCGAAATCTGGTATACACCCGCTTTTAGATCAGGAATAGTGTAAAGACCCTGGGAATTGGTGGTAACACGGTTGGAAATGCCCGTGCTGGGGTTCTGAACCTGCACCGACGCATTTGAAATCACCCCGCCGGACGGGTCTTTGACAGTTCCCGATAGCGTGCCTGTATCCACCTGCGCGAACGCGCTAAAACTAAGAAAAACTGCAAGCGCCAACCCCTGGAAGCGTTTGGCTGAATAAAAACCTATCATGCCTATCGACTTTACACACTACCGGCATTGGTGTCAATCCCCATCTGTATTGGTATGTACGATAAACTGAGGGGTAAGTTATGCCCCTTCTCGTCAATAACCAGATCCTGGATGAACAATGGATTCGCCAGGAGGCTGACCAACTGCGGCCACGCCTGCGCGCCGATCTGCCGGATCTGGACGACCTGGCGTTCGGAATCCGTTTGCGCGAACTGGCGCGCGAAAACGTCATTGGCCGAATGCTCTTGCAGCAGGCTGCGGGCGCCTCGTCTGTCGAGGAAGCCATCTCGCGCATAACCGAATTCGTTCCAAAACCGGGCAAGCAAGACGTCGCCGCCTACTACCGAAAATTCCCCCAATTCTTCCAAGCCCCGGAGATGATTCGCGCAGCCCACATCGTGAAAAATGTGGACGAAAAGACCACCGAACAAGAAGCCGAAGCGGCGATTCTGGCCGTCGAGCAAGAGCTGAAAGCCGGCGCGGATTTTGCCGCCGTCGCCGACCGCCACTCCGATTGTCCAGGCAAAGGCGGCGACCTCGGTTTCTTCGCGCGCGGTGAAATGGTGCCGGAATTTGACGAAGTCGTCTTTGCCCTGAAACCCGGTGAAACCAGCGCCATCTTCCGTTCGCCGTTCGGATTTCACATCGCCAAAGTTTTCGAAAAACGTCCGCCCGGTTTGCAGCCGCTAAGCGAAGTTCGGGACGACATCGAGCAGGCCATTTGGCGCGACACGAAAAGGCGCCTGGTGATGGATGTCATGGAGGGCCTGCGCGCCAAAGCGGACATCCGAAAAGCATGAAAAACCCCCTCGCCTGCTGTGTTCCCAGCAAAATCAAGGCAGATCTGCTGCTGAATTCGCGCCTCGCCAGCCAGCAGCGAACTCGCGCCACCAGCGGCTCGCTCGACGGCATGCGCAAGCTGGACGGCGGCCATTTTTTGATGGGCACCGACAGCCCTGAAGCTTTCGAAAAAGACGGCGAAGGCCCCGTGCGCACCGTGCTTCTCGACGCCTTCCACATCGACATCACTCCCGTCACCAACAACCAATTCCGCGAATTTGTCCAAGCCACCGGCTACCGCACGGAATCCGAGCAAATCGGCTGGTCTTTCGTCTTCCAGGGCCACCTTCCGCCCGGCCATTACGAAACCGTTCCCGGCGCAAAATGGTGGTGCAAAGTGGACGGTGCCAATTGGCGGCATCCAGAGGGTCCAGACTCAAATATCGACAACAAGCTAAATTACCCCGTAACGCAAGTTTCCTGGAACGACGCGCAGCAATACTGCGCCTGGGCCGGCAAGCGCCTGCCAACCGAAGCCGAGTGGGAATTCGCAGCCCGCGGCGGTCTGGAGCAAAAATTATTTCCCTGGGGCGATGATTTAACGCCCGAAGGCCGTCACCTCTGCAACGTCTGGCAGGGCGACTTCCCGGTCCTCGACCTCGCCGAAGACGGCTACGCAGGCACTTCTCCCGTCGACGCCTTCCCGCCCAACGCCTACGGGCTCTTGAGCATCACCGGCAACGCCTGGGAATGGTGCGCCGATTGGTTTCACACCAGCTATCACAACCACGCCACCCGAACCAATCCCCTCGGCCCCAATCATGGCGAAGCCAAAGTCATCAAGGGCGGCTCATACCTCTGCCACAAGTCCTACTGCAACCGCTATCGCGTCGCCGCCCGCACCTCCAACACCCCCGACAGCGCCACCTCTAACATGACCTTCCGCTGCGTCCGCGACGTTTAGGCGCGCGGATAATTCGGCGAATACAAAATACTCTCCTTCCGCAGCCCCAACTCCCCATTCACCACCCAAGGCCTTCCGCGTGCCGAAAGATGATCAATCAACCGCCCGCGCCAAACCTTCACCTCCGAAGCCCGCCCCGCCTCCATCGCAAGATTCCGTCGTTCCCCCGAATCCGCAATCGAATCAAAAAACTCGTCATGCCCATCAAAAGCATTAAAGATATACTTCACCCGCCCATCCGTCAGCGCGCTCCAATGGTTCTCCGGTGCATACGTCAAGTCATGCTCCAAATCAATCCACTCCCGCCACTTTGCCTGCGGATTCCGAATCAGCTTGAGCAAACTCTCACCCTCCACCTGCTTCGGAATCGCCGCCTGCGCCGCATCCGCCAGCGTCGGCAGCACATCCCGAATCTCCACCGGATTCGCCACCCGAACACCGCGCCCCGCCTGCGCCGGCCAGCGAATCATCATCGGCACCTTGGCCGACCCCTCATACGGATACGTCTTCCGCCACAAATGGTGATCGCCCAGCATGTCGCCATGGTCGGAAAGATACATCACCAGCGTGTTCTCCAAACCGCCGCGCGCTTCCAGCGCCGCCAAAATCCGCCCAATCTGCTCATCCACAAAACTGACTGATCCGTAATACCCCTGCCGCGCGCTATGAACCGCAGCCTCGCCCAAATCCCCATGCCAGATATCCCGCCGGTTGCTGCTGCGCGGCTTGTATTGTTCATCCCAATCTCCGGTGGACGCCCCAGGCAGCTTCCCCGCATACTGGTCAAACCAGCGCGCCGGAGGGTCATACGGGCTATGCGGCCGCTCAAACGAAACCTTCAGAAAAAACGGCTCCGCCCGCTCATAATCCTGCAAAAATTTCACCGCCGTCTCGCCAATCCAATAAGTCGGATGCAAATGTTCGGCCAGCTTGAACGGCGCCGCCTCATAGCCATTCCAATCCAGCCCCGTGGCGTCCGGATCACCCAGCGGCTCTTCCGACCAGAACCACGACCGGTAATCGCTCCGAAAATCCCGCGACTCTTCCCGGCCCGATTCATCCAAAATCGTCTGGTGAAATCCATGCCGCGCCCGCTGCGGACTCCAATGCATCTTCCCGATGCCCGCCGTGTAATAGCCAGCATCGCGCAGCACTTGCGGCAGCTCCACCGGATATTTTTCCGCCACCTGCCCGTAGCCCAGCATGCCGTGTCCCCACGGCGACATCCCGGTCAGCAAGGCCGACCGCGCCGGAGTGCAGGAAGGCGTCGACGAATAAGCATTTGTGAACATCACGCCATCGCGCGCCAGCGAATCCATGTGCGGCGTCTGGACAATGCTGTTCCCCGCCGCGCCCACGCAATCGGCGCGATGCTGATCAGCCATCAGAAGCAAAATGTTCGGTCTTCCGGTCTTCGGGAAAGTGGCCAGCGGTGCCAGCGCGCTGGCCTTTAGAAATGTTCGTCGCTTCACTTACTCAAGTTTATTCGTGGCGAACCGCGACCATCGGATCAATGCGCGACGCCCGCCGAGCCGGCACATAGCCCGCCAAAACCGCGCAAGCAATCAAAATCACCGCCGCGCTGGCCAGCGTCACCGGGTCGTTCGGCTGCAACCCAAACAAAAGCGATTTCAGGAACGCCGTCGTCTGCCAAACCGCGACCGAACCAATCAAGAGACCGACCAAGCTGAGCGCCAGCACCTCGCGCAGCACCATCCAGATAATGCGCCCGCGCTCGGCGCCCAGCGCCATGCGAATGCCAATTTCGCTTGTCCGCCGCGTCACTGCATAAGCCATCATCCCGTAAAGCCCGATGCACGCCATGGTCAAAGACAAAGCGCCGAAACATGTGCATAAATCAGCGAACGTGCGCTCTTGCGAGAACGTGTGTTCAATAGTGTGCGTCTGCGTGGTTATGTCGGCCACGGGAACGCGCGGAGCCGCTTCATGCACAATGCGATAAATAGTCTGCGACAGCGCCAAAGGCTCGCCAGCGGTGCGCAGTTCGTAGTACAACCCGCTGATCGGCCGGTTCTTTTCCGTCTGCAAAAACGAAATGTAGGCCACCGGAGGAATTTCGTCTTTCAGCGAGTCATAGCGCACCGTTTTCGAGATGCCGACAATTTCCAGATCCAGCGAATTGAGCGTAAAATGCCGGTGCAAGGCCGAAACACCAGGGAAAAATTTCCGCGCGAAAATTTCATTAACAACCGCTGCGCCCGGCGCTCCGGCGTGGTCACGTTCGTCAATGGGACGTCCTAATAGGACCGGTATTTGCATGGTTTCAAAGAATTTGGGTCCCACTTGCATGATGGCGCTGTCGTCTCCTCGTCCCCCCGCCACCGGCCGCCCGGGAATTTCTACGTCCGTGCTGGACCACGAAGTGGAAACCAGCGGCATATGCGTCATCGTGACGGCGCGCACGCCCGGAATGGCGCTGAATCGCCGCTGCAAATCGGTGTAAAGGGTTCGCAGCGAGTCGTTCGTGTAGCCCGCCTGAGCCCCGTCCAGGTGAAACAGCAGAATATTCTCCTGATTAAACCCGACAGCCACGGAGCGCAGGTTCGAAAGCGTCCGCACAAAAAGACCAGCCGCTGAAACCAGCAGCAAAGCAATGGCAATCTGCCACACCACCAGAACATGGCTGAGACCGAACGGAAATCCGCGTGAGCGCGGACTGGTCGCGTGCGCCTCTTTCAAAGCGGGCGTCACGTCTACGCGCGTGGCTTGAATCGCGGGTGCCAAACCAAAAAGCAATGCCGATAAGAGCGCGACCAGCAGCGTGAACAGCAGCACGCGCCAGTCCAGCACCGCGCGCACGGCGAAATCCGAACGCCCATCCGCCAGCAGCACCGTCAGCGCACGAATACCCACCGCCGCGACCAAAATTCCCCCCACGCCGCCGATGCACGACAGCAGCAGACTCTCCGTAAGCAATTGCCGAATGACGCGCAAACGTCCCGCGCCCAAACTCAGACGCACCGCCATCTCCCGCCGCCGCGCCGCCGACCTCGCCAGCAATAAATTCGCCAGGTTGGCGCACGCGATAGTCAGAATCAAGCCAACCATCGTCATCAAAATGAAGAGCGGTTTCGAATACCGCCGCCGCAGCGCATCCACGCCCGAACCGCCTCTTTGTGTCCATAGAGCAGGAAGGTTGGCGCGTTCCTTCTCTGTGGTGGCCGTGCCAAGTACCCATTGGTGAAACTTCGCTCCCAGTTCTGTTTGCGCCTGCTGCATGCTGACACCGGGTTTAAGACGCCCCATCATGTCGAGCCAATAGAAATGGCCGTCTTGAAAGCGGGTTTCGTGATACAGATTCAGGTCAACCACGTCCAGCAGCCGAACCGGAATGAAAACCTGCGGCGCGCTCTGCGGCGTGACGCCAAAAAACTCCGGCGGCACGACTCCCGCAATAGTAAACGGCTTGCCGTTGACCAGCATCGATTTTCCCACCGCCGAAGCGCTTCCGCCAAACCGCCGCTGCCACAATGCGTAAGTGATGTCGACAACCGGCGAAGCGCCCGCTTGGTCATCCTCCAAACCAATCAAGCGCCCCGCCATCGGATGAACGCCCAGGCCGTCGAAATAACCTCCCGAGACATACTGGCCGTCAGCCAGATCCGCCTGACCGTCAATCTGCAAATTCAAACGTCCGGCATAAACAAAGCTGAAAAGGCTGGAAAATACGCTGTTATTCTGGCCCAGAAACTGCCAGGCCGGATACGGAAAATCAGGGCTCTTCCGCAGGCCGCTATCTTCGTACCCGGTGCCGCTGTGACCCGTGATCACCGGAGCCTCACCCTTCGCCTCCCAATTCAGCAAAACCAATTCCTCCGGATGCTTCACCGGCAAAGCCCGAATCATAATCGCATCCATAAAGCTGTAAATTGCCGTATTCGCGCCAATCCCCAGAGCCAGCGAACCCACCGCCATCGCGGTAAACAGCTTATTCGCCCCCACCGACCGCAGCGCGTAACGCAAGTCCTGCATCACCTGCTCCAAAAACACAAAGCTCCACGCAGCCCGGCTCTCCTCCTTCAGCCAAGTGACATTCCCAAACCGCGCCCCGCCCTGTTCTTCCGCCTTCAAAGCCAAATGATGCCGCATCTCCTCATCCAGTTCGCTCTCAAACTGTTCCCGATGCCGCAGCCACAGCAATCTCCGCCAAAGTTCCTTCATGCCGGCTGAATCACCTTCCCGATGGCGCCCATCACCCTTTCAAATTCCTTCAGCTCCCGCGCAAGCTGCTTCCGCCCCTCCGCCGTGAGCCTATAAAACCGCGCCCGCCGATTATTCTCCGACTGCTTCCATTCAGCCGAAACCCAATCCTTAATCAGCATCCGCTGCAGCGCCGGATAAAGCGAACCTTCTTCCACCTGCAAAACCTCATCCGAAGTCTGCTGAATATGCTGCGCAATGCCATAGCCATGCATCGGCCCCAGCCGCGCCAGCGTCTTCAGAATCAGCATGTGCAAAGTGCCGGGAGGAATTTCAGATCGGTCTGCCATAGTCAGACTATACAACAGTCTGCCTACTAAGCCGTCGGCAGCGTGAAAAAAAACGTCGAACCACCGCCAGGAGAACTCTCCACCCAAATCCGCCCCTCATGCAATTCAACAATCCGCTTCACCGTGGCCAATCCCAGCCCCGATCCCGGATACTCATCCTTGCGATGCACCCGCCGAAAAGCATGAAAAATAATCTTCTGGCTCTTCTCATCCATCCCGATCCCGTTATCCTTCACCGAAACCGTGCAAACGCCCGCCTCCGTCGCCGCGCTGATCCTGATCACCGGCGCCTGCGGCCCGCGAAACTTAATCGCATTCGAAATCAAATTCTGAAGCACCCGCGCCATGGTCCGCCCATCCGCCATCACCATCGGCAGCGGCTCGCAAACCAGCGCCGCGCCGGATTCCTCAATCATTTGCTTCAAAGCGCCAACCGCCTCCGCCAGCGGCTGATCCAGGCTGATCGCCACGCGTTCGCCCACGCCTTCGCTCACCAGCCGCGAATATTCCAAAGACGCGTCAATCATTTCCCGCATGCGCTGGACACCCAGCCGGATCTGCCCAATCAAGTAATTGGCATCGCCATCCTGCGCCGGATATTTGCGCACCAGCAAATCGCTGAAAGCGCCCACCATGCGCAGCGGCTCCTGCAAGTCGTGGCTGGAGGCGAAGGCGAAGCGCTCCAGTTCTTCGTTCGACCGGATCAGCGCATTCGTCTGTTCCTCCAGCACGCCTTCCAGCCGCATCAAATCGTCAATATCGGCGCAAACGCCAAACCAGCGAACCACCTGCCGCTGCTGGTCGCGCATGGGAATGGCGCGGCACTGAAACCAGCGATAGCCGTTCTTGCAACGCAGCCGCGCCGTGCAGCGAAACTCGCTCTGCCGGCTGACCGCCAGCTTCCAGTTGGCCAGCGTCTCCTCCTTCTCGCCGTCGGAAATCAGCTCCATCCAGCCCCATGGGCCCAGGTCTTTCAGCGTCTTGCCCGTGTATTCGCCAAAACGTTCGGAAAGGCTTTCCATGTGCCCGGCGGAATTGGCAGTGAACAAAATCTCCGGCATGGCGGCGGCCACAAAACGGAGCTGCGCCTCGCGGTCGCGAATGTCGTCGTTGGCCTGGCGCAGCGATCCCGTTACCAGCGCCACAAAGCAGCCCGCAAACACATAGGAAAGAATCTGCAGCACGCTGACGTCCTGCTTGCTGAATGAGAGCACCGGCGGCAAAATAAAATACCACGTGGTGAAGCCGCCCAGCAGCACCGCCAGCAACCCCGGCCCTCTGCCAAACCAGGCGGCCGAGGCGACCGCGCAAAACGTAATCACGAACGGAAACTGCGCGTGCAGAGCGGGATTTAAATACCACCGAAACGCGGTGGCCACCGCCACGGCTACAATCGCAATGCCGTAGCGCCGGGCTGAGCTTCTAATGGGCACCCTGGCGCAGTTCGGCCGATTCTCGCCGCTCAATGCGGATCTCGGTCAGCGCTTCCACCGCCTGTCCCCGGTGCGCGCCGTGCGGGAAACTCATCAGATAGCTTTCCACTAAATCCGCATTGCGCGGATTGACAGCCAGCCAAGCCAAGTCATCGCGCGAAGCTTTTTTGTGAGGTTGCCGATTCCAGATCAGCCCGCCCGCCAAGCCCAGTGCCCCCACTGTAAAAATCACCGTCGCGGCGGTCGCAAGCAGTTGTGTCCAGCGATGCCTTACGCCAACGCGCACCGCAACTGCCGCTTCCACGCACGCCGGAGCACTTTCCGGCACTCGCAGCGCCGCCAGCAAACGCGCTTCCCCCGGATATCGCTCCAGCAAAGCACTCAATCGCTGGCGAACGGCCACCACTCGATAGTTCAGCGCGCCGCTAATGGCTTCCTCGCGCTCCTGTTCCTCAATGCTGCGCCACAGTTCCGCCGGAATCATCTTGCCGAAATCCACCGCCGCCGCTTCCTCAATCAGTGATTTTGCCAGCCGGGAACCAAGCGGCAGAACCTGCCTGGCCAGTTCCATCCCCAAACGCACCGCCGCCTCTTCCAAATCCGGCAGCCCGCGCGACAAATTCACCGCTTCCCGAAACGTGCCCATCGCCGCGCACAGCCGGTCGTCAGCCAGTTCCGCTTTCGCCGCCCGCGTCAGCAATTCAAAATCGTCCGTCCGGCTCAATTTTTGTGGTTTCGCGGCAGATTGCATGGCCACCTTCTCCCAATGTTAGCCCAGCCTCAGGTGCGCGCCTCTTCCTCCTGCCGCATCGATGTCCAATGCCGCAATGTTTTGTCCAGCGCCGCGCGGTCAATCGGTTTGGTCAAATAATCGTCCATGCCGGCCGCCAAACACCGCTCCCGGTCCGAATCAATCGCGTTCGCCGTCAGCGCAATAATCGGAACCGCCGAAACCCCCGACGCCAACTGCCGAATCGCCTGCGTCGCCGCAATTCCATCCATCACCGGCATATGCATATCCATCAAAACCGCGCTGTACATGGTCTGCTGCACCATCTCCAAAGCCGCCGCGCCGTCGCCCGCCAAATCCACCTGGTACCCAAGCTGCTGCAGCAGCCGCGCCGCCACTTTCTGGTTCACCACGTTGTCTTCCGCCACCAGCACGCGCCCGCCCGCACTCCCGGCCTTTTCCGTGACCACCGGCGTCAGCACCGGCGCGGCCGCCGCCGATTGCTTCAAGTTCAGCGTGAACCAAAACGTGCTGCCCACCCCCAATTCGCTGTCGAAACCAATGCTGCCGCCCATCATTTCAGCCAGCCGCTTGCAAATCACCAGCCCCAGCCCCGTGCCGCCATATTGCCGCGTGGTCGACACCTCCGCCTGGCTGAAGCTCTGAAACAGCCGCCCCTTGGCTTCGTTCGAGATGCCGATCCCGGTGTCGCGCACCGTCACTTTCGCCACCGTCCGCCCCTCCGCGCTTTCAGGCGTCTCCACGCGCGAAACCTCCACCGCCACATAGCCGCCCTTGGTGAACTTCACCGCATTCGAAAGCAGGTTCAAAAGAATCTGCCGGATGCGCACCGGATCGCCCACCAGGTTTGCCGGCACGTCGGGATGAATTTCCGCGCTCAGCCGCAGCCCCTTTTGCCGCGCCGCTTCGCCAATCAGCAAAACCGTGTCTTCCACCAGATGGCGCAGGTCGAAATCCACCCATTCCAGCGTCAGTTTGCCCGCTTCCACCTTCGAAAAATCCAGAATGTCGTTGATAATCGCCATCAGCGAGCTGCCCGATTGCCGGATGATGCGCAGAAAATCCTTCTGCTCCGCGTTCAGCGGCGTGTCTTCCAGCACCGCCGCCATGCCGATGACGCCGTTCATCGGAGTGCGTATTTCGTGGCTCATCATGGCCAGAAATTCGCTTTTGGCGCGGCTGGCGTTTTCCGCCTCCACCTTCATGCGCGCTTCCTGCTCCAGCCGGCGGTCCAGCTCTTCGGTCCTCTGATGCACAAGCTGTTCCAGTTCATGCTGGCGCGCCAGAATATGCTGGACCCGCCAGCGCCACACCAAATAACCCAAAAAAGCCAGCGCCGCCAGCAGCGCGCCCTTCGCCGTGCGCGTTTGCCACCACGCCGGCAGCAATTCAAACTCCAGCGCGCTCACCGGCGATTGCAGCCCGCTGCTGGTGTCCACCGCAATCGCCTCCAGCCGGTAAAAATTCGGCCGCAAAGCCGGAAAGCGCAGGCTCGATTGCGCCGAATCCACCCATTGCTGCGCCAAATCCTGGTCCAGCCCAATCAGCCGGTAGCGAAACAAAATGGAGCGCGCATTGCGCGAAGTCAGCGCCGCCAGTTCCACGTCCAGCGGCTTCTTGCTCCAGGGCAGCCCGCGCGCTTTTATCAATTCAGCCTCTCCCGATTCCGCGTCCAGCAGCAAATTATGGCTGCCATAGAAAGCATCGGCAAACACCGGCCGCGGCGGCGGCACCGGCTGAATCGTGACGCCGCTATAGTGCGACGCCCCGCCGCTGGTTCCCACCCAGATTGAGCCATCCGCGTCAGCCCAGAACGCGTGCGCATCCATGTCGTTCCAAATCAGCCCATTGTCTTGGTTAAATTGCACCTGGTTGAACTCGAAACCAGTCCCCCCGCTAAAAACCTCCACGCCCTGGTCTTCCCCAATCCAGATGCGCCCGCGCCGGTCCTGGCCCATGAACAAAATATTCTTGGAGGCCAGACGCAGCGGCTCAATATGCGTGGCCCGGTCCCCCTCCACCAGAAAGCGCGCCGCGCCGTTCAGCCCGTGCAGCCACAGAAAGCCGTCCCCGTCCACCGCCACATTCCCCATGTTTGGCCCCAGGCGAACCGCGCTCAGGTCAGGTTTGCTCCACGCCTTTCCGTCCCAGCAATAAAGATGTTCGTCCGCCACCACCCAGACGCGGCCATCCCCGCCCTCCGCCACATCCAGAAATCCCACGCTGTCCAAAACGTTGTCGTGAATTTGCGCAAACGTGCGCGCGCTGCCTTGGCCGGAGCTGGCGAACAGCCCCACCTCCGTCGCCAGCCACACGCGCTGGCGATGGTCCACCAGAATCCGGTAAATCGTGGGGAACGGATAGCGCTTGATCGACAAATCGGCAACGCGCACCCGGACCAGTTCGCCGCCCACATTGCCAATCCAGATATAGCCGTCGCTCGATTCCGCCATCGAGCGAATATCCACAAACGGCGCGCCCGGAATCGCCAGCGCGTGAAACCGTTCGCTGCCCTCTTCCCGCACCGCCACGCCCAGCGAATTGCCCATCCACATTCGCCCTCTGGCGTCGCGCAGAATCGCCCAGACCGCGTTATCCTGCAATCCCTGGCGCGTGGTCCAATGCTCCCATTCGCCGTAACCGATCCAGTATTTCAGCCCGCGCCCCATCGTGCCCAGCCAGACCGAGCCTTGGCGATCCACCAGCAGCGCCTCAATGGTTCCATCGCCCAGCCCATTCGCTTCCGAAACAATCTTCCATTCCGATCCGCAAAAAATGGCCAGCGAACTGCCCGACCCCGTCAGCACATGGCCAGCCTCGTCCTCGGCCAGCGTGGGAAAGCGCAAAGAGGCGGACGGGCGCGGAACGTCGCGGTTCAAAAACCGGCTGCCTCCTTTGGGCAGCACCGCCGCATGCTGCCGTCCGCGCACCCACAAATCGCCATTGCGCAGAACCAGCAGATTCCGCCATGTGTCCGCCGCCAGGCCCTCTTCCGGCCCCCAGCGCGTGACCGATTCGCCCTGCGCGCGGCACAAGCCGTCCCCGCAGCCGAAGAGCAATCCGTCCGGCCGCCACAAAATGCTGGCTGCCTCGTCGAACCGTTTCAGCAGCCGCGTCACCTTCCAGGTCTGCCCACGGTCGTTCGTCGCCAGCGCGAAAATGCCCCGCCGCGTGGCCGCCAAAACTGTGCCGTCAGGCGAAGACGACAGGCTCGACCCCTGATTCAGCAGCAGGTTTTGGCCGTTATACTGAACCACCGAAAACTGGCCGTCGGCGCCCCGCACCGCCAGCCCATCCAGCGTCGCCGCCCAAATGCGCCCGGCCGAATCCTCATATAAGGTCTCCAGAAATTCATCCGCCAGCCCTCGCGCGCCCACAAATTGCGTCCCGTCAAAGCGAAACAGCCCGTTCTCCGTCCCGACCCACAAATATCCGGTCTGGTCCTGGATCAGCGAATTGACCGTCAAGTTCCCCAGCCCGCGCGTGAAGCTGCGGTAGTTATACTCCTGACCTGGCAAGGGTAAGGCAAGAAGGACGCAACTAAACAGCAGCGCCCTACGCCATGCCCAGAACAAATGCATCCGTCAGGATCATCGGCGTCCGATGCATCCAACTTCAGTTCCGAATCCAGCTTCGACAGGCGAAACCGCCTGTCCCAAACTCAGGCCGACAGTAGGGCAATTCTCCCGCTCCGCAGCCCAAGCTCCTGCTTGGGCCCTCTCCCCCTCACCGCCCACCCGCCGGCAAATGCTCCTCAAAATACCGCGCAATCAGCGAATAAACATGCAAACTCGTCCCCTCACCCTCTGAAATCGCATGGCTCCGGTTCGGATACTCCATGAAATCAAACGGCTTACCCAATTCCACCAGCCGGTTAATCAGCCGCTGCGTGCCCTGAAAATGCACATTATCATCGCCCGTCCCATGAATAATCAGCAGCTTCCCGCGCAGCCCGGAAGCAAAATTGATCGGCGATCCCATCCGGTATCCCTCCGCATTCTCGCTCGGCAGCCCCATATAGCCCTCCTGATAAATGCTGTCGTAAAGCGTCTGATCCGGCACCGGAGCCACCGCCACACCCACCCGATAAAGATCCGGCGAGCGAAACATCAGGTTCAGCGTGTTGGACGCCCCGCCGCTCCAGCCCCAAACCCCAATCCGGCTCAAATCCACATAAGGACGCTGCCGCGCCAGCGCGTACACCGCCTGCGTCTGTTCGGCCGTCGACAAAACCCCCACCGCGCCATAAATCGACTTGCGCCAGGCCCGCCCTTTCGGCGCAGGCGTGCCCCGATTGTCGAAGCTCGCAATCAAATAGCCCTCTTCCGCCAGCGCGCGATGAAACAGCGAGTTTCTGCCGCCGCTGTCCACCACCGTCACCCCCGCCGGTTCGCCATACACGTTCACAATCAGCGGATATTTCTTCGCCGGATCAAAGCCACGAGGCTTCAGCAGCCACCCGTCCAGCGTCACGCCGCCGCCCACCGTCACCTGCAAAAACTCCACCGGCGGATCAGTAATGGCCGCCACGCTGGCGCGCAGCAATGCATTGTCCTCCAGCATTCTGACCGTCTTATGGTCGGGCAGGCTAACCAGTTCCGTCACCGGCGGCAAATCAAAACTCCCCCAGGTGTGGAACGCCCACCGCCCATCGGGCGAAATGTCATAGGAATGCGTGCCCGGCTCGCTATCCGGCGTGATCCGAACCGGCGGCCCGTCACCATCAATAGGCGCGCGGTAAAGAAACCGCTGCGTCGCGTTGTTTCCCGCGCCAATGAAGTAAATCCAGCGGCCCGCCGCGTCCACCGCGCTCAAATCCATCACATCCTGCGGCGCGCGCGTAATCAGCGCTGCTGTCCCGCCATCGCGCACAACCGAATACGCATGCCGCCAGCCGTCCCGTTCGCTCAGCCAGACAAAATTCTTGCCGCCCTGGAACCAGTTGAAATTGTCGCTCCGGTTATGCAAGTCCACCCACGCCTCGTCATGGTCGCGGAAAATTTCTTTCGCCGCGCCGCTTTGCCGGTCTGCTGTGTAAATCATGACCGTGTCCTGCCGCCGGTTCAGTTGCCCCACCGCCAGCCGCCCGTCCTCGGTCCAGTTCGCGCGGAAAATATAGTTCTGCCGCGGATCGCCCGGAATCTGCATCCACACGGGCGCGCCGCCCGCCGCCGCCACCACGCCAATCCGCACCGCTGAGTTCGTCGTCCCGGCCTTCGGGTAAGGAATATTGACAATCTTCGGATACAGCGAATCCGTGTTGTTGATCAGCGCAAACTGCTCGACCCCGCTCGAATCAAACTGCCAGAAAGCGATGCTTTTGCTATCCGGCGACCAGCGAAAGCCGTCGCGCAAATTCAGCTCTTCTTCATAAACCCAGTCGGAGGTGCCGTTAATCAGCGTCTCGGATCCGTCCGAAGTCAGCGCCCGAATGCGCCCGCTGCCCAGATCCTCCACATAAAGGTTGTGCGCCCGCACATAAGCCACTTGCGACCCGTCTGGCGAGAATTTAGCGAACATCAAAGAGGAAGCAGGCGCGTCGCCGCCCAGCTTTTGCAGGCGCCCGGACTGCCGGTCCAGCACCCAATAATCCCCGCGCGTCGCCTGCCGCCACACCTTCTTAGCCGCCGTGAAAATCAGCAGCCGGGAGAAATCTTCGCTCCAGCGGTAATCGGCAATCGTCAACGCCGATCCGTTCACCGGTGTAAGCTGCGCAGCCGAAACCAGCGTCGTCGCCTCGCCAGTCGCCGTGTCGTGCTCGACGATGTTCGAATTTTCCAGTGTCGTGTAAGCCGCCCCGCCGCGAATCCAGCGCGCCGGCCCAAACGGCACCGGCGCAAAGTCGGACGACGCAAAAATCCGGCGCAGCCGCTCGCCCAAGTCCTGAGCCGACACGCACACACCGCCGCCCAGGCAAAGCGCTAGAGCGGAAAAAACGAAAAACCGTCGAATCATTGAAGACATGGTAGCGGAAAGGCATAAAGTGTCGGCCATCAGGTGCCGACAGTGTAAGTGAAAGGCAAGAAATGACATCTACATTAGCCGAGATCGGCACCGGTGCTTCTGCGGCGCAAGCTCTCATGGTGCAGAACGCCATTAATAATGTGACCACCGCCATTATGATGGTGGACCGTGACTTCAAAATCACCTATGTGAATGAAACAACCCGGGAGTTGTTGAAGAAAAATGCGGTCGAGTTCAGAAAAGTCTGGCCCAACTTCAACGAAAACAACATCATGGGGACATGTATTGACACCTTTCACAAGGCCCCCAGCTATCAGCGCAAAATGCTGGCCGATCCCAGCAACTTGCCGCATCGCGCCGACATCTCCGTCGGGCCCCTGAAATTCGCCCTGGTGGTCAGCGCCGCCTACGACCCGGCTGGCAACTACGCCGGCAACGTGCTGGAGTGGGCCGACGTCACCGAACTCCGCAAAAAGGAGGCCGAAAATGTCGATTACCAGGGACAAATGGTGGGCGTCAATCGGTCCCTGGCCGTCACTCAATTCTCCATGGACGGCACTATTCTCGGCGCCAATGAAAATTTCTTGCGAGTGGTCGGCTACAGTCTCGACGAACTGGTTGGCCGTCATCACAGCATGCTTGTGCCCGAGGAAGAGCGCGGCACCAATGAATACAAAGATTTTTGGGCGCGCCTGAACCGCGGCGAATTCCAGACCGCTGAATACAAGCGCATCGCCAAAGGCGGCAAGGAAATCTGGCTCCAGGCTTCCTACACACCTATCCTGGACGCCAAGGGCAAGCCGATGAAGGTGGTGAAGTTTGCCACGGACACGACGCAGCAGAAAATGGCAGCGGTGGAGTTATCGCGCAAAGTCGATCAGATCCTGGCTGTTGTCCAATCCGCCTGCAATGGCGATCTCACCAATGAATTGACGGTCCAGGGCAGCGATGCCATCGGCCGCGTCGGCGAAAGCCTGCGCACCTTCTTCCAAACTCTGCGCACCAGCCTGGGGACCATGTCAAAAAGCGCGCAATCTCTCGGCGGCGCCTCCGAGCGGCTGAACGACATCAGCAAGCAAATGTCCGGCAGTGCCGAAGAAACCGCCGTCCAGGCCACTATCGCCAGCGGCGCAAGCGAACGCGTCTCTTCCAACGTCATCGCGGTCGCCGCCAGCAGCGAGCAAATGATCGCCTCCATTCGCGAAATTTCGCGCAGCGCTAACGAGGCTTCAGGCGTCGTCCGGAATGCGGTGGAGGTCGCCGAATCCACCAATCGAACCATCGCCAAGCTTGGAGATTCCAGCCTGGAAATTGGCAACGTCATCAAGGTCATCAGCTCGATCGCCCAGCAAACCAACCTGCTGGCGCTCAACGCGACCATTGAAGCCGCCCGCGCCGGTGACGCCGGCAAGGGTTTTGCGGTGGTGGCCAGCGAAGTCAAAAATCTCGCCAGAAAAACCTCCCAAGCCACGGAAGAAATTGGCGGGAAGATCGACAAAATTCAGGGCGACACCAAAGCGGCCGTCGTGGCCATCGGCGAAATCAGCGGCCTCATCAACAAGATTAACGATGTGTCCAGCACCATCGCCGCGGCAGTCGAGCAGCAAACCTCCACCACCAACGAGATTGGCCGCAACGTGTCAGAAGCAGCCAAAGGCACCGGCGAAATCACCCGGAATATCGCGACTGTGGCCAATGCCGCCAATCGCACCACCACCGGCGCGCTCGAAACCCAGAAAGCCGCCGTCTCGCTCAACGAAATGGCCGCCCTGCTCCAGCGCCTAATGTCTCAATTCAAGGTGTGAGGTCGGGCAGGCGGTTTCGCCTGCCTCTTTAGCCATTCGAGCTGTTCCACGCCGAAAACACGCCCATCGCGGCAATCGCAATCGCATACACAATAACCGCCACAATCAATCCCGTTTTCACTTTGTCCACCGTCTCCAAACGCCGACCCATCACGGTCTGCGTGCTGATGATGCTGTCATCGTGGGAATCGTTGTGCAGGTGAATGTAGGGATCGTCGTGATTTTCCAGCCAGTGCCGGTAAATATAAACGGCGACCAGCAGCGCGGCCAGCACTCCAAAAAGGCTGAGGTGAATCATGAGGTTCATAAAGATCGCTCCGTTTTAACGAGGGACAACTCTGCATAAAGGAGAGTCGCGATCGAGGTCCTGACTGCTTCTTGACTGCGCCCGGCAAACATTGCCAGGCGTTGAAAAACTTCTTCTGCGGTGATAATACGCCTGTCCTAAGAGCATTTCAAGGGTTTCGTCGTTATAATCACTTTTTCCCATGTCTTCGCCCGCCCCAATCGACTGGTTCCCGCTCTTTCTGAGCCTGCGAGTCGCCTCGCTGGCCACGCTCACCGTGTTCATCTTTGGAACCGCCATCGCCTACGCGCTCTCGCACAAAAAATTTCCCGGCAAAGCCTTTGTCGAATCGCTGATCACCTTGCCGCTGGTGCTCCCGCCCACCGTGCTCGGCTACTATTTGCTGGTTCTGCTGGGCCGCGAGTCTTTGCCCGGAGTCATCTACGAGAAAATTTTCGGCCAGCCGCTGGTCTTCACCTGGCAGGCCGCCGTCGTGGCCGCCCTCATTCATTCCGGCCCGCTCTACATTCGCGCCGCGCGCGCCCTGCTGGAAACCGTCGATTACCGTTTTGAATGGGCGGCGCAAAGCCTGGGCGCATCCGAACTGCAAACCTTTTTCCGCATCACCCTCCCGCTGGCCTGGCGCGGCTTGAGTTCGCTGGCCTCGCTCAGCTTTGCGCGCTCGCTGGGAGACTTCGGCATCACCATGATGGTGGCCGGCAACATTCCAGACCGCACCCAGACTTTGTCCGTCGCCATTTACGACGCCGTGGAAGCCGGCAACGGAGCCTTGGCGCGCTCTCTGGTCATCGCCATTTCGGCCGTCGCCATTTTGCTGGTCTGGGCATCCGGCTCGCTGTCAACCGGTACCCGCGCGGGCGGCCTGCGGTGAAACTGGAAGCCAAAATCAAAAAGACTCTGCCCGCCTTCCAACTGGAAACCGCCATTCAGGCCGAAGCCGGCGCCATTGTCCTTTGGGGCGCCAGCGGGGCAGGCAAGACCATGACCCTGAATTGCCTCGCCGGCTTCACCCGTCCCGATTCCGGCCGCATCCTGCTCGGCGACGACCTGCTGTTCGACGGCGCAACCAACGTCCACGTTCCGCCCCAGCGCCGCCATTGCGCTTACCTGTTTCAGGACCATGCCCTGTTTCCGCACATGACCGTCATGGAAAACTTGAACTTTGCCGCCCAAGTTTCCCGGAACCGGTCAAAGCAAAAGATTAAGGATATTCTCGAAGCCTTTGAATTAAATGAGCTTGCCAGTCGAAAGCCAGCCCAGATGTCAGGCGGCCAGCAGCAGCGCGCCGCCCTCGCCCGCGCGCTCGCGACTGAGCCGCGCATGCTGCTTCTCGACGAACCCACCCAGGGCCTCGACGCGCGCCGGAAGCGCAGCTTCTTCGATCTGCTGCGCCAAACCCGCCAGCGCACCGACGCCCTCATCCTGCTGGTGACGCACGATCTGGACGAGTGCTTTGAAATCGGCGAATACCTCTGCCTGCTCGACAGCGGCAAAGTAATCCAGGCTGGTTTCAAAGACGACGTCCTTGCCAAGCCCGCCAGCGTGCAGGTGGCCCGGTCGCTCGGCATCTACAACGTCGTCCCCGCCGAAATCGAGTTCCTGGACCCCGGCCGCAACCTGAGCCGTTTGCGCATGCTCGGCGCCGCATGGAATGGTTCTTATTATCCCGGCCATCTGCTAGGCGACAAAGGCTTTGCCATCTTCCGCGAAACCTCCCTCAGGCTCTCGCGCGACCCAAAAGATCCCGCCCTAACCGTGGCCGCTGCAAAGGCTTTCTCGCGCGGCGTCCGCCTGCAACTCGAAGACGGATTGGCGGCCGTGATCTCAGAAACCGAAGCCCGAGACCTTCGCGCCGGCGTCACCGTGCGCGTCCACATCCCCCCCGCCGACATCGGGTTCCTATCCAAATGAAGCGCTACTATATCACCGACCGCAACGCCGCCGGCGGCTTCCGTCCGCTGCTCGAAATCATCCGCGACCAGCTCCACATGGCGGTCGACTACATTCAGATCCGCGAAAAGGACCTGTCCGCCCGCGAGCTGTTCGAATTCTCCCTCGCCGTCCTCGAAGTCCGCCACGAAATGAAAATCCGCCCGCTGACAAAAATCCTGCTCAGCACCCGCGCCGACGTCGCGCTGGCCATCGGCGCGGACGGTGTCCATCTCCCCGCCGACGCGCCCCAGCAAACCCTGCCCGGCCTGCTGGTGGCCCGCTCCTGCCACACCATTGAAGAAGTTCGCGCCGCCCGCGCCGATTTCGTCGTCTTCAGCCCCATTTTCCAGGGCCACAACAACACCCCCGGCATCGGCCTGGACCAGCTCAAGCTCGCCTGCCGCGCGGGCAAGCCCGTTTTCGCCCTCGGCGGCGTCACCTGGGACAACGCCGAACAGTGCATGGCCGCTGGCGCGGAAGGCATCGCCGGAATCCGCCTTTTTCAGGACCCTACTCTTTAACTCTGCGGCGTCCGAAGCGTCCGAATATCGCGCATCGGTGGCTGCCCAAAGAAGAGCAGCGAAAACGCCTAAGTTCTGCCGGAACCCCCGGCCCTTTCGTTTTGATCCTCGGCTGTTCGCATTTCAAGCTCAACACAACTACTGAACTGCCGTCACCGCCTGCCGCGCATGCAATTCCTGCAAACTCCAAACCCGAATCGGATCCCGTCTCCGCGAAACAATCGCTTCCGCCGCCGCCCGCGCCCCGCTCATCGTCGTAATGCACGGCGTCCGATACGTCACCGCATTCCGCCGGATAATCTGCTCATCCGGGAACGAATGGCTGCTCCCCGTCGTCGTGTAAATCACCAGATTCAGCTTGCCCGCCTTCAGCAAATCCACCGCATTCGGCCGACCTTCATTCACCTTAAACACCGTCTTGCAAGGAATCCCGGCCGCCTTCAGCACTGTTGCCGTGCCGCGCGTGGCAAAAATCTCAAATCCAAACTCGTGAAACTTGGCCGCTACCGAAACAGCCGCCGGCTTGTCGCGGTCATTCACGCTGATAAACAGCGCGCCCTTATCCGGAATCGGGCTCCCCGCCGCCAGTTGCGCCTTTGCAAACGCCTCGCCAAAACTTTCACCCACGCCCATCACTTCGCCCGTCGACCGCATCTCCGGTCCCAGCGCCGGATCCACGCCCGGAAACTTGTTAAACGGAAACACCGGGCTCTTCACAAAGAAACTAGGCACCGGCAGCACGCCGTTGACAATGCCGCCCGTCAAATGCTTGAACTCATCCAGCTTCTTGCCCAGCATCAAGCCGACCGCAATTTTCGGCAGCGGCACGCCCGTCGCCTTGCCCACAAACGGCACCGTTCGCGACGCGCGCGGATTCACTTCCAGCACATACACTTTGCCGTTCTGAATGGCGTA
>Ga0116230_10000243_pt1 | contig 44654 bp, 34 predicted proteins | sample S1TSphfallax_3_FD_88678 | JGI IMG/M metagenome (GOLD analysis project Ga0116230, IMG submission 88678) | Host-associated microbial communities from peat moss isolated from Minnesota, USA - S1T2_Fd - Sphagnum fallax MG | ecosystem: Host-associated > Plants > Peat moss > Unclassified | place... | reverse complement strand
TTTTCTTTAAAAATTAAAAATCTGGAAAATTAAGGCCATAATTTTCAAAAAACTTCCTTTTAAATGCAAAAATCAAAAATTTCAGGTTCCCCCCCCCCCCCTCCCAAAACAAAAAAAAAAAAACACTCATGAGAAGTTTTACATACTATGTCCCACAGTTTGTGACCTTGCCATTAGCCCAAGCCAAAAATGGTGACAAAAAGTTTTTGAAATAAAAGTTTCATGTAACCAATGAGAAGGCTCAGCATGCACTCATGAGAGGGTCCAAATTTTTTTCTAAGGGGGCGGAGGGGGGGCCAGGGTTGGGGAGGGATTCTTTTGTTTTTTTTCCCTTGTTCCCAATGTGCTCTTATCATGTTCTCATGAGGTTCCCCAAGTTCTCAAGCTGTTCCCAAATATGTTCCCAATAGCACCTCCATATGGTTTGCCCAAAATTCCAAAACCCTTCGTCAATATGACTCATTCCCCCAAAAAGAAGAGAAAAAAAGAAAAAAAGTGTGATCGCACCCATGAACTAATTAATATGAATCACACTATGTCCCACCAACACTAAGTGAAGTTTGAAATTGCCATAAGGGCAGAGTCATAACACCATTATGGACCAAGTGCTTGTTATAATTTGATCTCACAGTAATGTGTGCTCTATTACCTACTAAGCTGTAGGTAGTTGTTGTGTGCAAGAACATTGCTCAAAAAAAGTGATTTAATGATGTTCATCTAGGAACTCAAGGGTTGTGTTTGTTTAATCATCTTGAAGCTTTAAGAGATGCATGACAATTGAAGAGTCAATAATTGCAGGTGGTTCTAAACAAAAAAGGGAGATTGGTAGGTAGTTGTGTGCAAGAACATTGCTCAAAAAAAGTGATTTAATAATGTTCATCTAGGAACTGAAGGGTTGTGTTTGTTTAATCATCTTAAAGCTTTAAGAGATGCATGACAATTGAAGAGTCAATAATTGCAGGTGCTTGCTTCTAAACAAAAAAGGGAGATTGGTAGTGAGAGAGGTAAGAATACAAAGCCTCCAACAGACAAACACAGGATTTATTATTATTTAAATAAAATATAATAGTGCCTTTTGGCACGAGTTGAAATTTTCTTCCTTCTCTGGCTGGCTTTTTGCAAACAAGTCCTCTAATAAAGTGCATGAAGCTGATTCCACGTTCTTTTCTTCCCACTTACTGTCTGCATGTTGTAGGAGGAAACAAAAGCCACAATGGTTGTCTGCCCCCCTTTATGACCGGGGGTTTTTTTCCCCTCAAATTTGTGGTTGTGAAGGTTTGGTACAAATTTCCCAAAATTTAGCAATTTTTTCCCCCAAAAACCGCCAAAACTTTCTATTACCACAAGGTGAAAATTCACTAAAGTTTTTTTTTGCTGCTTATGACAATTTCAAACCAGCAACAAAGTTCAAATAGGAAATCTTTCACCAAAGTTCCCCAAAAATATAGAAAATTTTCATAAAGTTCCCAAAACTTGAACTCACAATTCAGAGCAGGGTTTCTTTTAGAAAAATTGTGATGTAATCAAACTGGTGATTGGCCACAAGAAGATTTAACCAAATTTCGCTATAGAACACATATGAAAGTAGAAAAAATTTAACAATCCTTTAATATTTTTGCTACCTGCTGGAGAACCTGTTGCAAAAATCTGGCAATTAAAATTTGTTTTTGAAAATCTGGTGAATAAGGGCCATTCCTTTCATTTCAAAAAAATCCTTTGAATTTGTCAAGTAGACAAAAATGTGAGAATTCATCATAACAAAAATACTGGTTCAGCGTGCGGGGTAATGAAAGTTCCAGAAAATGTGGGACTAATTGAGAAAGTTATTTGTTTGCATCATCCCTCCCTTGAAGAGCAAACCAAAAGAAGGGTTGTCATAGAAATTTTCTATAAAGAGAGAGATGCCTGAGCTTACTAAACCTTTCTTTCCCAACTGGATTATTAGGAACAAACTGACAGTGGGCATAGGAGGGACATTTCTGCAGGGATTCCTTCTGCCTCCTCATAATGTTGTGGCTTTTTTCTTGTATACCTTATTGCATGGTCCCACGCACTCTGTCTCCCTCTCAAATAATTACAGTGCACAGCTGAAAGGGATCACTATATATATATGTGGTTGAAAAGTCGAGCAAAAACAAAACAAGTTTGGTACTCTGAAGATGACTATGCCAAACTACACATGGATGTGTGGAAGAAAGCATACTCTGCAAGTACTAATGAGTATGATTCAGGATTGCAAGTTTGTGAAGATGGTAACAATTACTATTAATAAAAACCTGGCCGCCTGGGTTCAATTCAATTGTGACAAAAACATTGTCCAAAAAAAGGTCATGATCAGAGGCGCTTTTGACAAATGAACCACTGAACAAACAGAGTCTTTGGGTGGGTCCCCTCTTCACACCAATTGAGCATGAACCTTGACCTGAGACCAACCCTGATTCACACACACACACACACACACACACACACATCATTGGAGAAACCTCCTGGTGTATTTGGAGGACAGCTTATCCATGAATATCACTTCAAGAATAGAAAAGAGAGGGGATATTATAACTATTTCAACTATTTCTTAGGAGTGGGAGTGATCAGCCACCTACTTATCTTATGCCCATAAGTAGGTGGATGGTCACTCCCACTCCTATTGAGTACGCCTAAAAACCCTCCCCCTCCTATGTCAAGTGATCTATGGATGTTTAGCTTCATGATAACACTTGCCATGTGCTTCACAGTTGGTAAAGGCCATAGGTGGGGGACATTTCCAAGTCCATCCTAGGGTCTCATCCTAGGTCCTTGTTTTTGAAATGTCCTCATCATAAGGCTTTACCTTACACAAAACTGACCCCATTCCCATGACTAGGGCCAAGGTAGGGAACACTCTTTTTGAATTTACAAAATATCTTACTAACAATATGGGGTCCCATATATTGGTTGTTGGGTAAAAATTGTGATTTAATGAATTTTATAATATGATTATGTTTAATCTTTGATATTACAAGTATTAGTTGTTAGTAAGTTTACTTACTAGGACAGGAAGTGAACTAGTATGAATAAGTGAAGTAATAATAAAATGTGAAGGAATGTGAAGTGAAAGATCATTTTGAAAAAACTTAACATTTTAAATATTAAAATGTACACATTATTTGTTGAAAAAATGATAATTTTATCATGTGACCTTACCATGTTCACTTGCATCTATATCGTTCCTCATAACTTCAAATATTAAAATTTTTAAATGTTTAAAAAATATGATTTTTTAATGTAAAAACATCTCATGCATGTCATATGATTAAAGCACAACACATAAATTTGTCTTTACTTGATGGAATGCTTTTAATCGATTCAATACTTTACTTTCTTTTTATTCTGCGATTATTAACCAATGTGTGTTCATATGAATTTGGTATGATTATGTCTTGGTAAAATCTTATGTGCATGTCATATGACTATAGCATACAAATGATAAAAAAATTTGGTTCATTTTATCATTTTTTAAAGAGATCCGAAATATGGACCATGCAATTTTTATATATTAAGAGTCAACAATCCTATGATAAGTACTTAATTTTACAATGAACTTTAAAGTGGTAAATTACATTAATGTTGAAAATGTTTGGTATGTGTAAACAACAATGTTCTAATACATCAATTTATTATTTGATTAGATTTGAAATGAATACAATGAACTTAAGATATTCAAAACACTTTTTATTTATAGTGTAACACTTAAGTGCTTAAACTCAGTTTTCAAGCAATGTTAATATTACCAATTTGTCACATCAGCCTTAAGCAGTGACCTAAGGATTGCCTAAGGACAACTTAAGGGGGCGTTTTTCCCTCCTAAGAAAGAGAATTGAGCTCTTTTTTCATTCTAGTGCTCAATTAACTAATGCACGTGTTCATATGGATGGCATGACTGACCTGTGATGAAGGTAAAATCATACACATGTCATATGAAATTAAATTGCAAGTGATTCTTAATGATAATATTTTTGGTTTACTTGGTCATGTTTTTTAATTGATATGACATCTCTTTTTGCTTTTTGCTGTACAATTAACCATTGCATGTTCATGTGTTGATATCTAGGTTGATTGAGGTAAATTGAATGCATGTGTCATATGATTAGTTTGCATAGGATAGATTTTTCTATTTCCTTATCATGCTTTTAGTTGATGCGACATGCCTTCTTTCTTTCTAATGTACAATTAATCAATGTGTGTGTGTGATATATGAGTGTGATATGATGTAAAATCTCTTGAATGTCATATAATGATCAGATTTAGGACAACTTTTTCTGCTTATTTTATCATGCTTTTTAGATCATGCAACATTTAAAAAAAGTTTTAATGAAAAACTAACAAATTTCTATGGTTGTATGGATGCATGGTATTATGATTCAGGTAGAATCTTATAAGAGCATGTCAAGCATGTGATTAAATTGCACAAACTTGGATAAATTTTTTCTATTTATTTTATCATGTTTTTTGACTTGCAAAGGATAAGTTTTTAATGTTTATTTTATCATGATTTTAGCTAATATGATGTCTCTTTGTTTTTGACCTTTCTCTGGTGGACAAAATTATTCGTGTTTGGTAGTTTTCATTAGGACCTTTAGTTTTCAACTTGGTTTTCAGATTGAAAATTGACTTGTATCACATTTGGTGATAATTAGTTTGAGAATTGAATTGATAGTTTTCACCCAAATGAAGAACTAGGTTCTTGAGAACCATTTATTTTGTTTAATTTTTTTTTGAAAATAAAGTCAATTTTAAAGAATGAAAATTCAATTCTTAAGGTGATAATTAAAAAGGATGAGTTTAGGTTAGTTAGGTTCTAGTTTAAGTTAGTTTAGGGAGAAGGAGTTGGGAAGGATTGGGAGGTGAAATCCAAACATATAAAAATTCTATTGTATTGCTAGTTGTTTTATTGTGTTATTGGTTGGTTTTTATTGCATTGTTGGTTGGTTTGTATTATTAATGGCTATTCCTTCACATTGCTGGTGGTTATTCCCTTTTACTAATTGGTGCTCCTTCACCTTGTTTGGTCATTATTCCAATATTGGCACTATGAGAAATTGTGTTCGTTGAAACTTCATTACCTTACAACTAAAGCTTTGAAAAATTTAATGTGTAATTAAGTTGCAACTATCCTATGGAAATGTGAAGAATTAAAAAATAAAATGGCATGTTAGAAATTTGTGAAGTTTTATTGTAATTGTATATACAATTTTAGCCCACCATGTTTGACTTTGTCAGCAAGTTACACAAGAGTCACATATGACATCTGTAATACAATTGGAATAAATGAAACATTCATTAACAACTTTTTTGCAACTATTTTACAATTACTATATTGGATCTTTATGCAATTACCCAACTATTAGCTACAATAATAATAATAATAATAATAATATTATTATTATTAATAGGTTAGGTTTTTATAACCTAATTTAACATAATTAAAAATTAATAGTTAGCCTAGGGTATTATTTCATAATAATAATATTATTATTTTAATTATACATGAATATTTAGATTCCAAATTAATACTTGATAAATTATTAATTATTATGAATTACCATAATTGATATACCTAGTAGATAGATTATGTTAAGGTAGAATTGCCCATCATTGATCATTAGCCAATGATTAAATTTGTTTGGATATTTATTGTTTATTGTTTATTTCAAGTGTGATGTAAGACATCATGGGAATGCCAAGGTCAGCTTTACATTATGTGTTACAACTTCAAAGGCAAAGGAACAACATAAAAGAAACACAAAACATGTCAAAATCACATAGTGTGTTTTTTTGTAAAAATGATCATTTATTTAAAAATTTCATGTCTTCCTTGTTTCTTGTTTGTTTTCTATGATCTAAAGTGCTATGGGTGCACCAAGTTAAAATTTATATTATTTATTTGAGTTTTAAAGGTTAAAAAAAAATAGAGAAAAACCATGAAAAAGGTGAATGTGCTAAATGTTAAAGTGTGAATTAAGTCGGTGACCAAACATTGACCCCACTACTTTTGACAATCGTATTTTCTTCATTTTGGCTATTTTTTTGAACAATTTAAACAGCTATGGATGTGTTAAGTGAAGGTCTAAAAAAACCTTTTGCACTTGACAAGCAAAGGAATAATTTACTCAAATTTAAAGCTTTCTGAGAGCTTAAGTGTTTGCTCATTGACTTGTTTTGTAATAATTGCAAATGAGCTAAAACGAGGATGTAACTAATTTTTTTATCCCATATTGTTTGTCATGCCTTTTAAGTTTGTAAAATATATAATTAAATGCTAGGAATATTAAAAAACAAGTGACATTTTGAATGAATCAATAAAAGAAGGTTTGGCTTTAAAGGTTAAACTCAAAATAAAATAAGATTATCCTAAATGACCTATTTGCTCAGCCTAAAAAACAACACTTACATGTCTTAAGCCTACTTACTTATTGATCTAAATGTCACATGTTAACATTTTATTAGCCCTAAGTTAAATAATATAAATATAAATAAATAAAAATATTAAAATATTGAAACAAATTTAAAATTGTCACATGTCCATTAACGATTTGTCAACACATCATTGTCATTTCAACACATTGTTGTTTATGTAGTTGCACAATAATTGTAGCATAATGGTATAATAATTATAACATAATGACACAAAAATTGCACAAATTACATATGTATATAGTTTCATATATGACGAGCTGTGTCATTCTAAGTCTCACAACTTGTTCATTGTAAATTCAAAGAAAAATGCTAAAAATCTGGAGAAATTCACAAAGCTTTCAAAACTAAAAAATTGAAAAAAAAAACCCCCTGATTGCTATAAATCTGAGTGAACCACATATTTGAGGAAATTGGGGGAAGGATTTTCATCTTCTTTGCGCACACATCTAACCCAATGTGCATTCTTAAACTGGAGAGAAGAAGAAGGGGGCTTAGAATGGACGTGGTATGGCGCGTCTGTCCGGGGGAGATGAAAGGAGTACGGGGGCACAGCCTGGGCGAAAGAGAAAGCACAGAATTGTTGCAGAATGCATGAGTGCCTCGCAGTAGGCAGCAGCCGCAGCAGCAGATCAGAAAGTTCTGACGATTTGCTGGGGTCCGCGCCACGCACTCGCGCGCACGGTCGTGCGAGGAAACTTGCCTGCGGTTTCGCGGTTGCTGGCATGATGATAATCTTCATTGTTTTTCGAATTTACGCAAAAAACCGAAAATTTCCAAAACTTTTTGTCGCCACGGTGCGTAAATTCGCACAATAAATAAGCCTCGCCCTGATCAGTTTGCCTTTTCTGTTTCTCTATTTTGAGATGTAGCGAAATTGGCGATCATCCACAAAGAAAGTTTAGCCAAATTTGGTTATAAATCAGGTATTAAAGTGGAAAAGTCTAAAAATCCTTTTCATATTTTGGCTACTTGTTGGAACCTGTTGTAGAAATCTGGCGAATTAGGATATTTTTTCACAAAAACCCTTATATGGGTCAAAATCAGATTTTTCAGGTTAAGAAACACCTCCCCAAAAAAACATTGGCACCCCCACATGTAGCCATCCTGACCAGTGCTTTTATTTCCAATAAATATTATGTCTTTGTTTTTGACAAAAAAATTCGGAAGTTTTTGGTTTTCTAGTGAAAATTCAACCAATTTTGCTAAATTTTGGGGGAAAAGTTCGCCCATTTTTCGATATTACAAAATTGATTAAAAAAAAAGAAGCCCTGGGCCTGACTGTTTAATTTCTAACCAAGCTTGTAGGCACACGGCATTTGGCGGTGGTGATCTACAGGACCAAAAAAAAACATAGTTCACTCAAGAAGAAGCCTCTAGACTGCAACTGTTCCAATATAAAATCTATCTAGGCTCTATAACCTCTTACATAAGTTTGTTCAAATAGGCTCACACCTGCTTGCTGCACGCACAGGATTCGATCTCTTACTCGACTGCACTCGCCTGGCTGCACTAGTGATCTGGTTTCCCCCAGCTGCTCCTGCACAGCTTCTTCTTCTACAGCTCGATCGCTGCCTTGGATATCTGGTCTCGTCGATTCTTTGTACTTCGGGTTTTCATTCTCTTTGCTGATCATCTTTTGATCGTTAGACTCGGCCTGGTTGTTTCTGTGGAAAGAGGAGGAGGAGCAGCAGCAGCAGCAGCAGAAAGGGGCGGAAGAATGCCGACCGATTTTATGGTAGAGCAGCCCAAGGGGAACAGAGGAAAGAGGCTAACAATTCTCAGTATCGATGGGGGTGGAGTGCGTGGCCTCATCCCCGCTACCATTCTCGCAGAGCTCGAGGGCAAACTGCAGGTATGATTAAACCAAACTAGTCATGATCTCTTAACTGAATAAAATTTGGGATAATAGATCAACAGATGAATAGCACAAACTTTGGGTTATAGACCAACACATGAATGACACATAATTATACTATGACATTTTATCAGCTTGGCTCCTTATAAGACTCTGAATGCAGCACCCAAGGTCTTAGGAGCCAGCAGGGTCCCAGTTCTCATGATCATCTGTGGGTGCATGTTGCAGAGGTTGGACGGGCCAGAGGTTAGGTTGGTGGACTACTTCGACCTGATAGCAGGCACCAGCACAGGGGGTTTGATTACATCCATGCTAACTACACCTCTGGACGACAGCGACAAGCAGAAGCCTGTGTGCACCGCAAAGGACGTGGTTCAGTTCTACCTTTGGTATTCAGCTCAAATCTTCCCCCATACAGGGTAACTAATTCTACTACTGATCATCATCACTCTCTCTTCTAGCTAGCTTTTCTCCCTCCCACGTTTTCTATCTTATGCCAGTGCTAAAGGACCAAGAGATTGCTTGCAGAAACTGATGACCCACAGCCAGACTTCTTTCACCTATGGGACCTGATGATGACATTACGCTGCTCTTGATCAAGAATATGATCCAGAAGAAACACTTGTGGGATAATTCATTCAGAATCAGCTAAACATTTTATATGTGGGCTTTGTTTTGTGCAAATAAATATTATTCACAGAGGACCATTCAGTGAAAGTCGTCTCAACTTCAGAGCTCTCAATGGTCCAAAATACAAATCAAGTGGTCTGGAGAGAATTCTCAACAAATACTTTCCAGGCGAACCGCACTTGAGCACAGCTCTCACATCAGTTGTCATTCCTGCTTTTGACACCAAACTGCAGCAGCCTGTGTTCTTCTCCTCATGGAGGGTGGGTGTTTGTTGTAACGCAATCTTTGAATTTCTCCCAGGGCTTGGACCCTCGTCCCCATGCTGCTTGTTTTTTTCCCCTTTAAAGTTCATATTCTTCTTCGAGTTTCTAGCTTGATAATAACATTGTTTGCTTTTGATCATCAGCATCTGATTTCAATGTCTCATCATGACCACATTGACACAGACAGATCTAATATTTGGGAAGAATGTCAACCTTCAGTGAGGATCACTTCTTTGTATGATCCAAAAGTCAGCTTGCACTCATTTGTTTTGTGAAAGTTTTTGTCTGTGCATTTTCTGGTTTTGCAGGCAAGGCTTGATCCTCTAGAAAATGCACCCTTGAAGCTGGTATGTCAGGCAACAGCGGCAGCTCCCACATATCTTCCACCAGTGCATTTCAAACTCACAAACTCCACCTCCGATGCCTCTCGGGAGTTCAACTTGATTGATGGAGGTGTTGCTGTCAACAATCCGGTAACTTGTGGTTTTTGGTCTTTTATTTTGGTTTATTTTGTTTTTTGGGGGGGGATCTTTTTAGAGCTCAGACTGATCACAAGTTCTCATCAGGACAGACAAACCCTAAGTGCTCCAGCAACATTCTGGCCCTAAAGCTAGTAGATCATTTTAGACTGGATTTTGAGCAGATTACCTTTCCTTTCTACGTTACCATGCTTCCATTCCCTTACAAGATCTTTCTGCATTTTTGGACTAGAGTTTGATGCCACCCAAGCCTAATACTCATTGATTTTGAACACTTGTGAATGAATGCTTCAAGCTTGTTTCCAGATGCTTGATTATCTGAAGACATAGGAAGAACTTGACAAGTCTCATTCTCTTTGGAACCAGAGGAATTTCAATTCTTTGCTCAGAAGTCGTTTTTGGCATGGAAATTATGGCAGACATATGTGGCAATCACCCAGGCGATTAAGGAGGTGCAATCTGGTGGCAAAGCTGCTGGAAGAGTGACATTTACGGTTAGTGATTCTTGACTATAATCTTCATGTGTATCTAGATCTCCAGTTGTGGCAATGCAAGAGATCTTGCAACATCACCACATCCTCACATATCTCAGAAGCCCATGTCACCCTAACTTTTGGAAACAAGAGAATGTCAAGGTCAGATTATTGACATCCATTAGTACTTTGAATTGGTGGATGACTTGGGTGACAAGATTAAGCTTTTGTTCTGATGACTCAGCTTATGCTTCGAGAACAAACTGTGATGTAGTGTTTGATAGTGTCTTTATCTTTGATCATTTAACTAAAAACATTCAATGTTCAACAATTTTATGATGGGTTTTGGTCCTACTTTATATCCAACATTGACAAAGTAATTTCATTATTTTCTTATCATGCTTTTGCTTGTAGTCATAGGTATACCAATTTCCTTGGGATCAAATGTGATATATTTTATAGGTGCCTTTAGGCTGATGAATGGATCCAAGTGTGATTGCAAGGGAATCATGGAGTTACAGTGCTGTTGATTGCTCGTGATTGTTGGAAACATTAAGAGCAGTGCTTTGAAGGAAGCTCTAAATTTTGGTTGCCAGTTTGCATCTTTCCCATTAGGTCAACAGCATTTTAGTGTCTAATGGTTGCTTTTTTTTAACCTTAATGACCCACCCACTGTTAAATCTTGTGGAAAATGTGCAGAATTACAATGATCTCTTAGTTCTCTCTCTCGGCACAGGACAGCAAACTGTAGGATACAGTGCAAAGGAGATCTCCAAATGGGGTGTTCGTGACTGGCTTATCAAAAAGGGTGATGCCCCTCTGGTGGACATGGTGTACAATGCAAGTGCAGATATGGTGGACTACAACCTCTCCACCATCTTTCAGTCTCAGAGTTGTGGCACAAATTACCTCCGTATCCAGGTACATATTTAGTATACTGTGAAAGCAGTTCTAGCAGTAGTGTTGGACAAAATCAAAAATAGTCTTCATTTTATGTGGTCTTTATTTGTCTTTCAATGAAGGTGTTGGGTGCAAAAATCTTGAAGATTTGCTGTCAGATTTTCTTGTTGAAATGCTAATGAAAAAAACCCCAAAAAAATTGCATGCTGATTTGGGTATGGTAGCCAAGTTGGGTTTGGGGTTGGCATCTGTGATTGAAGAATTCATGTGAAGTGGATGGAGCCTCAGATTGCAATGGTGGGTGTTCACAGACTGGATATTATGAGACTAAATTTGTTTGTGTTTCAAAATTGCAGTCGGATAATCTCAAGGGGCGTGTAGCAGGGGTGGATGAAACCAGCCCGGCTAGCTTATATAGACTGATTAACTTTGCAAAACATCTACTGGATGAGCCTGTTTCGGAGCGCAACTTTGAAACTGGGAAGCTCACCTCCATCCCAAATGCTGGAACAAACCGAGAAGCCCTTTACCGGTATGATGCTCTCATATTACCCACACCAAGTCAAGACTCAAAAAAAAACCTATCATGAGTCATGCTAGTAAGAGCAACTGCAGTGGGTGCTCAGTATGTGACCCTGCAAAAATATTTCTCACATCCAAGTTTAGTTATTTACTTTTTTCCAACCCCACCCATAAGACTAAAACTGGGACTGCAAATAGGTGGGAGACTACTAATAGCAAACCAACTGCACCAATCATTGTGATTGGCCAATCAGAAACAGGGAGCAGCAGTTAGATCATATTTATTACTCTTTTCTCTGGTAGGTGTTAGGCTTTGTGGTGCCTTTTACCAGTCTCAGCAAAATGTGAAAAAATGCTGGGCCAAAACCATTTTGTTGAGCCAAACCAGCATGATTTGACTTTTCTTCATCCAATGTTAATTTGCAGTTACATACTGAGCAGCCGCAGAGTTGCCCTAACATCTGTGTGTTGTGTTCTGTTTTTTTTGAATTTTTTAAACTGAAGAGAAAAATAAAAGTCTCAATAAGCTAGATATAACTAACTACCCTGCATTTACTGGACAGGTTTGCAGAATGGCTCTCAGAGGAGCGCAAGGAGAGATTAGCAGTTGCAGCTGCTGCCATACCTACTGAAGAACCGGCCCCTGCAGCTGCAGCAGAAGATGCTGCTGCTCCTCCTGCTGAGGCTGCTGCACCAGCACCAGAGGAAGCAAGTGAAGTGAAGACATCAGCATATGTCACCAATCCCCATGCTTCTTTGCGCACATCCTTTTACACTCCCGGTTCTTATGATCCCAAGTCTTGTACTGATTTTGAGGAGCAGCAGCACGCAAGCTACGGAGACCGTTCTTTATTTGATTACAACTCCTACTCCTCATATCAACCATCCTATTCCTCTTATGCAAAACCATCTCAAGGATACTTGGACCCAGTGTATGAGTCTTCCTTCCACCACCATCATCACAAATCTCCTTCTTACTTTCAACCCAGTTATGGAACCTCAGTCCTGAGAGCCTCTGCATATGAACAACCTGCTTATGGGTCTTCTGTTAGTACCTACTACTACAGTCCACCACCTTCTTCGTACAACTCTTCTTTTTCATGTGATGATTCTGAGTATCTGGGGCAGTCAGACTGGAGGTCTGAGCCTTCATACTCAATGCCATCCACACCAGCAAGATCAGAATCCTCTTATGATGCCACCACCCACTGCTACAAGAGTCCTACTAAGTTGCCGAATTTTCTGGAGATTTTCTCTTGAAGGTTTGATGTTACAGCTGCCCAAGTCAGAGTCCTATGTTTCTTTTGGGTGGTTAACATTCTGTTCGAGGGTCTAGATCACAATCATGCTAACTGTGTGAATAATGAGTGGCCGTTATTGTCTTGCAATAAAATTCATCAAGCTCCTGGCTATCTGTGGGCAACTGGATTTGATCTCTGCCATCCAAAGGTGACTGGATTTGATCTGGGCGACTGGATTTGATGAAGCAATGAAACCTCTCAGCTGTCTGTGGGCAACTGGATTTGATCTCTGCCATCCAATGGTGATTGGATTTGATCTGGGTGGTCCATGGGCGATGGGATTTGATAAAGCAATGAACCCTCTCAGCTGTCTGTGGGCAACCAAATTAATCTCTGCCATCCTACAAAGGTGACCAGATTTGATACAGCAATGAACCCTTTGCAACCTGCTGATCCTAAAAACCTGGGACTATAGGATGAAGCTTCTGCGGCAACAAAGGTCACCAGCTGATGAATATTATGACTATATACTAGACTTTGCCTTCTTATAGACTTTCTTATTGCAAAAGACACTAACTTGTACAGTAGACCAACAATCTACACTTATACTCAAAACAATAAACCCACTGTAATTTGTCCAGTGTTTGCTTGTGTCATAGGTGTTGTTTCTAATGGCAGTACCAGAATCTGATCATCAGACAAAACTGAGGTATTAATATGAAGCAGATTTCTAAGTTCAGCGGATATGTTCTGGGCTTTGACTAATTTGTATGTACACACTATATGGGGTGAAGGCACTGATTTTTCCTCATGTGCCTGACCCATTTCTAATAAATAAAATCAACTGTATGCAATACCCAGCAGCTTTTAGTAGCAGAGCTGGTATGATTTCTAATTCAACAAAAAAGATAATTTTAACAGGCAACTGAAACCTCAACTTATGATTCAATAAAAAAACTAATTTTAACATGCCACTGAAACCTTGATCTATAATTCGAAAAAAGACTAAATTTAACATGTGATTGATACCTTGATTTATAATTTGATAAAAGATTAATTCTAGCATGCGACTGAATATTCTTACGTGAGCTTGATTTGGAGCTTTTGTAAGCCTGTGGCTTAGTGAACGGGTCTATGTGTAAGCCTGTGGCTTGCCTCTTGAAAAGTGAAAAATAATATTGGTAAAGCTATATTTTTGTGATTTGTGAATCTTGTGAAAGTAGAGGCATGCAACATTGTGAAGAACATATGTGCACAATTGTGGGAAGAAAAAAACTTGAGTGAAAAATCTGAAACACCCCCTTCAATGAAAAATCAATTTGAATTTTTGGCAAGTAATAATTGATTACATCTTAATTTCTTGGGTTTTAAAAGATGTCTGGTGAGTGAATTGTTCCTTTGGTTTTGAAATATGTTTGGCAACTAGATTGTAGAATGTTTGTTTGATGCACCAAAAATCTTATGCCAAAAATTCTCAATTTAATTCTCAACTTGAAGTACTATCTAGGTATATGCCCCTTGTATATGACAAGTTTGAAACTCTACAAGGACATCCCACAAATGGCATCTCCTGAACCACATTTTCTTCATGTAATGTGGTTTGTCACAAATGTGATGTGGGAGGAGGTGTATAGTGTATACCAGTGTTGGCCAGTAAATGGGTTTTGACCCAGTTATCAAGCCTTTTATTAATAACCTACCAGCCAAATTTCATAATGAATATCCTACCTGGATGATCTGATTATCATCTATGTAGATTATCAATCTTTACCAATAAAAAATAAAGAACAGAAAAAAAATCATCTAATTTTTTTTAAAAAACCTTTTAACTGGTGTATGACTGGTGATTCTCAAGCGGTTATTTGATAACTTACTCAGCACTCAATAAAAAATTGATATCAATAACCTGCATGGTCCCAAAAAAAAATTAGAGAAAAAAAACCTACCCAGCAGTCATTAAAATTGAAATAACCTGCCAACACTGATGTATACCACCCTATATATAGGCTATCACAAATATGGTGATCAGAATTTGGAGTAAAAAATGATTGTATTCTGATTACCAAATTTTGGATCCTAATCTATCAACTTGCCATTATTGACCAACAACTCTTTGCAAGACTCTTTTGAAGACTACCAACTTCCAAGTCTGGGAATCCAAAGAAAGTTCAGTACATGAAAGTTCAGGTTGGTGTAAATCAATACTGTGTCTATCAAGTACCTGGAGCTTAATGATGGATAGACCCATGTTACCTTGGGTTGCCATCAGTCCTCTGCTGGAGTTGGTGCACATCAATATGCAGATTGAAATTGCAGCTGGAGCTTGGACGATCACTTTGTAGTAGAGCCAGACCTGTCTCTCTCCAACAGTCCCGAAAGCTTTGCATTGTTTCATCATCGGTACTGAGTGCTTTTTCAACCACTCAAGATGGGCCAGAGTGAACCAGCACCCACCAGCGCAACATGAAGGATGGATGGACGGTGAGTAGTCAGGAAGCAGGTTTCTGTTGGGTTCCAGTTCCCTAGCTAACCATGGTGGTAGTGAACTGAGTCGTTGTGGGCATGTAGTGGGTGGTGCACTGATGCGTGTTGATTCTCTGCACTGAGGTGATGTATGGGTGTAAACCTGGGTTTATGTGATGTAAGAGGGTGAATGCCACCCTATAGACATGAGTATAACAGGCGGTACCTGCAGAGTATTAGATTTTTCTAAAACCCCCAATGCCTGTGTGGTTTGGTATTGTGTTCCGTCAAGGCCCCCTCAAAATCTTACCGGCCACGGGTTAGGGTTCACATTCCTGTGTGTCAAACCAGGCCTCTCCTTGCAGGGCTCTCTTGTGTCCACAGGTATTAGCAAGCGGATATCAAAGGTTTAGGATAGGTGTTACATGTTAATTGAGTGCTTCATTTAGCATGGACAACATCTTTTTTGTTTTTGATTTTTTTGGGGGGTGCATTCTTTGATTTCAACATTCCTTGTTCCTTATGATCTTTCATGTTCCATTCCAAGTTGTTTTCAATTATGCTCAGTAACTTTGTTGTGTTCCACTGAAAAAACATGCACAAGAACATTGCAAGTTCAGAACAATCAGTAGGTACGAGGATCCAGGTTCATATATGAGCAGTGGAGGCATTGACATACCATTTTATCACATTTCAGTTTGCAAGTCACAGTGATCACCTATTCATAATTGATACCTTGTTGGTACCAAAAAATTTCTGCTTTCTGCAATTCAAAACCACTATCTCACATCAATGTAAATATTTTTTACTACCAAGAACCTTTTGTTGTTTTCTAAACAGCATACTAGACCATGATCTTGAGAGCTCTGTGATTTACTAGTAGAGCTTGATGATATGGGGATACACTCAATTTCTACCCACTATGCCTAGACTGTGGTTCACATTTCAACATGAAGCATAAATGAAGCTATTATAACCTTACCTAGCCTATGGTATATTTCAAAACATAGATTATCATAAGCTAGTGGCTTTACATGCATAGGTAGTAGGCATCTGCTATTTTCCCATCCAATGTACACTTGAATTCCAGGTAAGTGTTTTATGGGGTTTTCTAATCAGCAAATTTCCAAAAAATAAAATAAAATTGCTAGAGTCTATCTCAGGTTCCGGTAGGTGGTCACCAATATAGCTGAATTCGAAGTGTTTTTACTTTCATCTTTTATTTAGAGTCAAACTTGGCCGAAACATCTAATGTCTAATCACCATAGTGGCTACAACACAAAATTGAAAAATAAAATTCACTGTATAGGGTTATGAAGTCTGGCAACACTGATTATGAATTATTTATGGAAGGCAATTGTGACCAATACCTGTGGATACTTAGTTTAATGCTTAATGAATGGGTGCTTTGTGAACAATATTACATGATATATATAGAACTGGCAGTTAAGGAAAAAAAAAATTATTTACAGATTTGAAATGTGCTTGTAAATCGCATGGTTCAGAAATACAAACCTGAACGTCTTTTTGTTTTCCTCTTCTAAGAGGGCACAAATTTTTTATTTTCTTTTATAGATGAACAAGATTGGACAGTTTGAGACTTTGCCATCTTAAAAATTCAGCAAAAGCCGAGATAATATCTACCTTCGCTTTGACTTGCCCCTGAATGTCACTCTGGTTTTCTTCTTTGCTGCAGAAGCAGATGTCCTTCCACCACCAGCTTCTCGGAATGGCATGCCCATCAAAGAGAGTAGCTTTAAGCCTTCCAAGTCATTCTTGGCTGAGGTAATAATGCAGATGTCCATGCCCCTTTCCTTGTCAATGTTTTCAAACCGAATCTCTGGGAACACACTCTGCTCAGGCAAACCTAGTGTGTAGTTTCCCCTCCCATCAAAACTGTAGGGGTTCACTCCTTGGAAATCCCTTGTTCTAGGGAGAGCCAAGTTCATCAGCCTGTCCAGAAATGAGTACATGACCTGCATCATTCAGCAATCAACTCTCAGTCAAAAAACTGATGTAAATGACCACATACTAAGGAACATCGCCACACCCTCAACCCTACCCTAGTTACAAATATCATAACCCCACATGCAGTCAAAAGACTGATGTAAAAGACTTCAGCCACATACTAAGGAACATCAACCCTTAACCAATTCCTTTTGGTATGCTTGGGGCATTCCAGAGTAATCAAGAAGAAGGCCATTCGTTGCACAGTATATAAGATATGGAACCTAGTTACCAACACTGATATCTGGATCAAAGGAGAAGAATGTACAAACAATTTGTTGGAAGGTTGCAAAGACATATTTGGCATGAGATAAGTCACTCCTCCAAAACCATGGAACAAAATGTTGGTCTCCTCTTGATGCACAATGTGGATTGCGCCACCCACCATGACTTGCCTACCATTCAACTTTGACATGACATTGTACTTTCTGTTCTCACTTTGGTATCCATCATAATCTGCTTTTGCTCATTAATTTCAACACAGAAGTATGGTTTTTAAAAACTATCTTCACATCCTCTTGAGAAATAAAATAAAGTCAATTGTGCCAAGGGCGACATTTGAAGGCAGGTTTGGCATTTCACTTTTATATTTAAGAATCCAACTTCTGTCATTGGCATCAAACAGATTCTTTCAGAGAGATTGCTTTGGTATCCATCATAATCTATGTTTTCTTTGTTTCTTACCTCATAGCTTTCAACACAAAAATATGGTTTTGACCATTGAGTTCACATGCTCTTGAGAAATAAAATGAAGTCAACTATGCCAAGGCAACATAGTCCTGTATTGTGCAATATTAAATTTTTTGCAAAAGCTGTATTACTGGGGATTACTGAGAACCAACCTCTTTCTGCCTCACCCTTGGAGACACCAAATTTATTTTCAGGAATTGGTGTCAATGAGGTAAGGAAATTCATTCTTCTCTGAGTTGCTGTTCACATGTCTCAGATGTGGGTTAGGAAGCATGCCCATAAAACAGGCAATACTGCAAGAATTTGTTCAAGGCTGACCCACACAGTAAATTGTTTCAGTGCTGTATAATTTTGCAGGAGGTGGCATGTGCAGGAATTGGAAAAGCAATTAAATTCTGGAAAGAGGAAGCTGGTGGAAGTACCTCCCCACGCAGTGTGAGACAGACTCCCACAGGCACCCCTTGTCGCAGCTTGAAGCCAGCTATGGCCTTCCTGGAGCGAGTGACTACTGCCTTTTGGCCTGTAATCAGTGCGATGTCTCGGATTGTAGATTCCAGAGTCTTTGCATTCTGAGAGGCTTCCCCTATCCCACAATTGACCACCACTTTCTCCACTCGTGGTATCTACCACATGACCCAAAAAACACCCATGAGAAAACCCTAAACCCTAAACCCAAGAGGCACAAAACAAAGAGCATTGATTGATTCTCAAAACATGCATGCAAGAGATTGAGACCCAGATACCCTGCACACCTCAAAGACATTACTGTACTTGAACTCCTCCTTCAGCGACGGCACTACTTTCTGCTCATATAATCCTCTCAACCGCGGCACCGTGCTGCGCAGCTCCGGCGTGTCGCTGTCAAAAGCAACTGTAGCCGCAGCTGCTGCTATTACTGTAGTAGGCACCCAGTCTTTCTTCCCCTTCCCGAGCTTGACAACGACAGCACCGCTGCTGCTGCTGGTCGCCTGCACTCTACTGCCTAGAAACTCTTTACCCAACGACAAAGAATTGGAGATACTGAAAGACGCCGTGGCTAACGAAATGCCAGCCATTTATGAACGAACCACTGAGACAAAGCGCATGCAAATCCTGTGCACAAGCTAGCCAAGCTTTTGCATCCGAAGCAAGCTTGCTTGACTGCTGCGCACGACGACGAGCTCGACACCTTATCGACTCCTTCTGCAACAGCAGCCCCGAAACAGAACAGGTTTTCCCGGTTCTCAGGGTTCATAACCAGGGATTTTGATAAAGAAAATTTGTGATGTAGCCATACTGTCCATCATCCACAAGAGGAATTAGCCAAATTTGGCTATAGGTCAGAGATGAAAGTAGAAAATTTTAAGAATTCTGCTATATTCTGACCACCTGTTAGAACCTATTGTCTAAAGACCATAGTACCTTTTCAGGTTCGGCATAAATTAAATAAATTAAATACTTTTTTAATTTGCTGAATTTTTTGGATATTAATAGTTAGTTATGACAAAAATTTAAAAGCTTCATGCAGTCAACAAAGTTTGATCCCTGAACCTCTTGTGAGTAGATTTCAGCAATAGCTATTGACAATTCACCAAATTTAACAAATGCATTTGGTTATAATAAATTTAATATAGAGTGCCAAAATTTTCAGAATTCAAATTCTAACTATTGAATTAAGAATTGAAAATTAAATTAATTATTGGGCACTTCAGTGCCGAACCTGGAAAGGTACTACCGTATCGCCATTTCAGAAATTTCTTCCTCAAAATCTGGTGACTTTGACACATTTTTTCCTTCATTTGAGTGGGGATCAGGTAAAATGCCCAATGATTGAACACTTAAGTGCTCAGGGTAGGCCAGATCCAAGGGGAGGGCTCTGTTGTTACTGGTGTGCAAACAAAACATGAACGTCTCCTCTTGGCGCATCTGACACACTAAAATTTGTCAAAAACAAATTAATAATGAGAAAGTTATGGCCCCCAAAGTAGAGATGTCAAGAACTTTAAAAAAAACAAAACAATACAACAATACAAAGTTGATTCCTGAACACCCAAAAAAATCCTTGTATGTTACTCTGTTATTATTAGAGATCAAAGATGATTTCTACAGGTGAAGGTGACACTCTTACAGCACTTTGAATCGTTTAAAATGAAAAAATAATGAGAAAGTTAAAAGCTTTGAAAGTAAGAGGGGACCAAAGATGAAAAAAAAGAAAAAAAATGCATTTTTTTTCTTGTTATTTTCTCAATACTCATTTTCATTTGTACTTCAAAAACGATTTCTAGAACGTGAGGTAACGCTCCCATAACATTTTAAATCGCTCAATATGAAACCCAGATGATGAAGATTTAAAGAAGTGTTTGGTGATATGGCAATGATCGGTGATGGGCAGTTCTCCCCTAGATTGTTTCTGTCATCAAGTGGTGAAAATTTACCTCAAAAAAAACAGGTTCAATCATTATTGCGCCTCTCAAACAAAACGAAAGATCTAGTTTTGATGTATAACCATGGGTATCAGGGCGATTCTTAGGGTTCATAACTGTGCTTCTCAGATATCAAAAGGGAGTCTGATAAATAATCACAGTAATAACCTTGGGAACGGGCCCTTCATACAGTGCCAGGGCCCACCCTCTTTGGAAATTCTGTTCCTGGTCATTAAATTCTCGTTTATTACATTGGTAATGCGCTGCCTTTCACAATTTTTTTGGAAAAATCAAACAATCGCCTATAATACCTTCGGGCGTTTTTACTGGTTCTTTGATGAGAATCGTTGGTTCTTTGAGGTTTCTGAAATAACTGGAACCAATGGTTTCTTTAGTTCTGATTTTTTTTGCCAAAATCCAGAACTGGCAGCTCTTCTCTCAACTCCAACAAGAGCCCAAGAAATGTGCGTGAATTTTCAAGATTCCCTTGATTTCACTGTTTGTGATACTTGTTCAGCTTGTTTGAAAATGTGGATTTCCTTATTATGTTCGCAGATTTTTCTTGTGAATCTGTGAATCTATTTGAGTTTTGGGTAATTTTCAGTTAGCTTTTTCTACCGAGCACAGGATCCAGTGCAATTGTAATAACTCTATTGAATCGGAGTCCATTTGTTAAATTCACTTTGAATTGTTGAAATGAGAATGACGTCTTTGAAATCAGCTTTATCCCCATCCTTCTCTATTATCTGCTTCCACAGCTCTCAATTCAGAAGCTTGGCTCTCCTCTAGCTAGCTCCTAATGAGCCAGAATTTCTAGTAATTGCAAAGCAGTGCTTCCATGATATTGGATAGGAGGTCTTGTTAATCCAGCACTTACATCACCAATGCTTGACTTCTCAAAGACCACTGTCACTATCTAAGAAGCATATGTAAGGAAATTAATTCATTTTTGGGGCATTCATTTCCGAGAAATGAATGCAAAACATTGAACAGCCCCATGTAAAACTTGTATGTGGTTACAGAAGAGTATTTGGGATTTATGGCATTTGGAGCCTCTTGATAAGAAACCTAAAAACCCTACTTTAATATATTGACATGATATGGCATTGTAAACTTGTGATCCTTGTGGCTCCCGTACTTAAAACCAAAGCAATTGGATGTGTCTTCTGTACAGAATGTGCCTTGATAAAAGGTGAATGTGGAGAGTACATTTAATTTACATGTACCCAATTCCCAAATTTTGTTGAATTTCATGAAATTTCAACCAAAAGAATGTATGTTTACTCTTTCTGTTTCTAATACTTTCTTGAGCATTATATATGCCAGGCAATAGTAAGATCCCTTCTAGTTTGTCTTCAGAAGCTTTCCATGTCTATTCTCTGAGCAATTTGCCAGATGGCCAAGAAAAAAGATTTTTGCACAAGTCACAGTGCCATCAACTCCTGCACAGCTGCCTTCAACATCTCCTCAAAAATCAAATCCCCTAACTCAAAACCAACCTCCCCAATCTCAATGCTAAAATCTTGCCATTGGAATGCCTTCCGTGTCAAGTCCTTTTTGAGAATTGCATACAGCACATTGTATGCATCTGTAACAAGACAATGCATGTCTTGTAACTCATCCCAGACCTCTTGAATCAAATGTTGTCCAGCAGGCTTCCTTCTCAAGTTTGGAGCACCCCATGGTTGTGGATCTGTGAATGGTTTCATACCATTTCCTACAATCTCTTTCACACCATCAGTCAACAGTTGTTGGTGGAGGAGGCTCTGTTGGAACATCATCATCTTCTTGTTGTCCTCTCTATTTCCCTTCTCTTTATCCTCCTGCACACTTGATGATTCCTTCAGCTGAGAGTTCAATTCCTCTGTCTTCATAACAGATTTAATGCTTTTGTTTGGAACTGCATCAATGCAAGGGCATGCCTCTTCAATGATAAGCCCAGACATTGCAAGAATCTCTTTCACATAATATGCCCATTCATCATCTTGGTACCTGTCAGGGGAGTTTTGAGCCTTCAACAATATGTCCCATTTTTCTCCATCAAGGAAGCTGGCAAGCTTATTGTAAGATTGCTGCTGCTCACTGTTGACAGAGTGCAAGTTCCCTGCTTACCACAGAAATTGTCATTTATTTTTGAGTGAAACCACTAATTTGAATCCTTATAATTTGCCAATTGCAAACTACATGGTGATAGTATACTTACAAATTTGCTAATGCAAACCACATGTTTAGATCAGCTTACTATCACTTTTTTCTTTCAGTAAGAAAAACATAACATGAAACCATCCAGCTCCTTTTACCTTCATGACTGATGGTGCTTGATTTCACACACTTTGGAGTGTGAGTGAGTTCTTCCTCAAAACTTGCACTGTCAAGCACAGATACAGGGCTTGGATGGTTAGCATTTCCAGCTAATTCTCCCATCTCCTCCTCCTCCTCTTCAGCAATTCGCTGCTTCATCAATGAAACTCCTGCTGTAACACCATCTGAAAGCTTTGTAACAGCAACAACCTGCACAGATCTACAAGGTCAGCATTTGTTTTTATGGGTTTTGTCTACTTTTTAATGTCCTTGCTATCTCTGAAGCATTTTCTGACATGTGGCCTCATAAACCTAGTGAAACATTTTGTTATTTGCTTACCTCCCCTGCCCTGCCTCTCCACAGGCGAATCAATGCAAAAGAACTAACCTGGTTTCCAGTTGATTCAATGAGCTTTGCCTCTTGGCATCCACTGTTGAAAGAACCTGATGAATTGATGTGGATAACAAATGAGCCTTGAGCGCTGCCATCACCACCCTGATGTGGAGCTTGATACTCAAGACCTTGACCATTAGGTGCTTCTTGAGTCACCTCTGATAGTGATTCCTGTTTCTCTTTGATTAACTTTCTGAGTTCTGCTGCTGTGGTGCTTCTGGGACTAGCAGACAGAGGGGAGGCATCAGAAGTATCCATCACTGAAACCACAGTCTGCAAACCTAGCTCAATTGATGGCACTCTTGTTTTCAGTTTCAAATGGCTGTTGTTTTTGGCTGTTGTTGGCCTTGTTTGAATTGCAGCAGCTTCAACAGATTTAAAACCTTCTTCATCAGAAAATTTGTTTCTTAAGCAGGAGGAGGAGGGTTCTTGCAGAATGCAAGTAGATTCTGATCCTGATGTCATCAGCATCACTGTAGACTCAGACTCCTCTTTATCTTCAGAAGTAGCCATTGGAAATTTCATGTTTGCATGACAATGTCTTGGGCTTGAGTCATCAATTCTTCTTGACCCTTCTTGACTAGCTCTTACAATATCAGAAGTCTCAGTTCCACTACTTGGAAAGACTGGAGTCTTTGACATTGATGAGGTGTGATGCCCTGCATGCAGAGGAAGCAGTAGTTGGGAATTCACCTTGAGGATGAACCCTTCTCCAGATTTTTCAAGCTTAGAAGAAAATCTGCTTTTGTCTGCTGTATTAATGCATTCAGTCTTTGAGGTCCTCGCACTAAGCACCTGCTCCTCCAACATGGATTGAGATTCTGCTGGTTCTTGTGAATGCCGCCTTGATGGTGAACGGGATCTTGATGACCTCCTCTTATTCAATGCTCTTCCACTCAATGATCTCCTACCCCTGTCACAAAAGATTCAAAATTATTATTCCTAAAACAAAGGAATTTATAAAGCAGATTCTTCTTCACAGGCCAATTTTGTGCCACAAATGGGGAACAACAAACTGGTATCATTCCAGTGTATTCTCAGGGTTTGGAAAGAAACAGAAGCATAGTACCTGGTGCAGCTGCTCTCATTCTGATTTTCTCTATCATTGCCAGTAGGAGCTGTCACTGTGGTTGGTGATTTTGCTAAGCCATTGTACACTGGGCTGGCCTTGCTCTCCAACTCTAAAATCTGCTGCAAAGCTGGGGAAGGAGTAGGAGCAGCAGCAGGACTGGGGATTTGGTGGCTGCAGGGCTTCATTAGCACTATGGGGGCCTCTGTACCTTGGTTGAGTTCTTGTGCAGTTGCTTCTTCATGAGCCTTGGTTTCCTCCTTAAGCATATCCTGAAACTCCATGATATCCTGGTACTCCTGATCCATGCTCCCTGATCTGGCTAAACTGGACACTGCTGAAGATGGCATAATCTTTGCTTCTCGCGAAGGTGATGACTGTGCTTCTTGTACTGATGATCCCAATCCAGCAGGAAATTTTGGATTGAGCATAATCACCTGCTTGTTGCCCCTTGGCTGTTTTAACAATCCTTTGAGATGCATGGCCTCCAAGACTTGCCTCAGGCTTTTATGTTCCTGGAGGCCATTCTTAATGCGTAACTGGTGCAACCGTTGGTCTGATATCATACCCTCCCCAAGCAGTCCTTCAGTGGGGGGATGCTCCACCTGTGGCTTCTTTAATAGAAGGGGCATTGCTTCCATCTGGAGATGCTTTGAGGACATGAGCTGCTTGTGCCATGGCCGATCCCCTTCTTGATGACTTGACTTTGAAGTCACATGCTGTGGCTGTTGGGATTCAATTCTGTACAGGTCTCTTTTGTGTTGTGAAGAAGCAGAAGGAAACATTGACCTTGACTGTGACCTGGGCCTCAGCCTTGGCTTAACCATTGCATAATTTTCTTTCAGCAGTGAGCTTTGCTGAGGTCTTGCAGACACTTGCTTCAACTGCTTGAAGCCTATCTGGCCTACCTCCTTCATATGGTGGTCTGACTTGGATTGATTTGAGGTTGATGAGGTGGGTTCTGCTTGTGAAGTTGAAATTGCCAACTGTTGCAACCACTTTTCCTCCCTGGCAAATGCCTTTTTTGATGGAGCTGAGTTGACATCAGAGGTGGGTGAAAGCTGTTCTTCTCTGTGCTTAGGGGAAGCCAAAACATTCTGATGCAGGTGCCTGTGACCCTCCTTGAAACGTACTTTAGACTGATGATGTCCTTGCATGGCATCACCAGATGATGGCAGTAGTGTGTGACCACTCTCCTTCAACCCAAGAGAACTCTGGTGTCTGTAACCTTCATCACTATCACCATACCAGACCTCTCTGTGACCTCCATATGATTTGCACCTCTGACTGTTCATTTCATCAGCAGATGAGTGAGAGCAGTGAGCACCTCCTCCCTTTTCATCACCAGATGATTGGTATCTCTGCCTTGCATCCTTAGCAGCACCAGAATGGTCTCTGTGACCAATTCTACTGTCATCAATTGAATCATGTCTCTGGCATTCTTCCTCTTCATCACTGTAAGTGAACTGATGATGATGATGATGATGATGTCTATGAGCTTCGGCTTCTTGATCAACAGCCTGGGCAAGATGCTTGTTGTTTTTGCCAGGCTCCCTCAAGAAGCAATGTTTGGATGCAGCTTCATTCTGATCATAAGAAGAGTCAGATTTATGGTGTCTCATTATGTCACCAGAAGAATGATGATGCTCAAATTCATTTAGATCAAGGGAAGATGGAGACCTATGGCCTTCCCTTCTGTCATCTGCTGAAGACTGATGTGTCTGAGCTGAATCTTTGACAGAGGCTGACTGCTGTCGATGACGTGATGATGAGTGATGGCTGTGAGGTCTACCTCCTTCATCACTAGAACATGTAGTAAACCTTTGAGCTTCCCTCAAAGTTCTACTGCTTTTCATTCTTTGATTTTCCTCCACATCATCAGTGCCTGATGACTTACATGTCCAAGCTTCAGCGACAAGTGATTGATCTCTGCATCTTTCTTGAAATTGGTGACGTCCCTGTGAGTCACCAGATGGCACTGATCTGTGCAATCCCTTTGCATAGGAATTAGACCTGTGTCCCTTGCCACCCTTCTCTTGATGATCCCAATGTGACAGATAACTTTGTCTGTGCTCTCCACCATCAGAGAAGTGCTGTTGAGTACCTTCCCTTCTGTTGACGTGGGATAATTGCCTTCTCTCACGAACTTTCCTTTCATCACCAGAAGATCGATATCTGTGACCTTCCTCCTGTGCTGGTGATGTATTTGCACCAGGGCCTTTTCTCACATCAGCAGATGACTGAGATCTGTGGCCTAATTTCTCATCATCAGATGTCCAGTGATTCTGCTTTCCATGCAAATTCTTTCTCTGACCTTCCCTCTCATCACCAGGTGCGATATATCTAAGAGTATCCTCTTGATGATATCTTGGTGATTGATAGCTTATAGTACCTTGCTGCTCTGCATCTGCAATGAATTCCATTGCAGGTAAGTGAGTTCTGTGGCCAAGTTTATTCCTTCTGTCAAGCCTGGACTCTAATTGTGATCCTTGGCTTCCCCCTTCATCACAAGAAGATTGATGCCTGTGACCTTCCTGCCGTGATGAATAATCTCCACTGGGACTAAGTTTCATCCCATCACCAGCAGCAAGATATCTGCAACGATCCTTCTCTTGATGGCTATGAGGCAACTGAATGCTTTGAGCCTGCTTTACATCAAGTTCCTTTTCAGATGATGATTGATGTCTATAAGCATCTTCTCTGCCGTCATAGGATAAGCAGAATCTTTGACCTTCCCCTTTATCACAAGAAGATTGATCATGTCTGTGACCTTTCGGTGCAGACAACAATTGATTTCTGCTCTGTAAGTTCCTTTCATCAGAAGATGATTCATGTTTGCGACCAAGAAGTTCTACTTCTCTTTCATCACTAGATGATTCCGACCAGTATTCATGCACCTCCTTTGCATGCAAGGAAATTGTATTGCCTTCAACTCTCCCATTTCTTGATGCAAGAAATCTATGACTATCAGGGGACTTGTGACCTTGTCTTTGTTCTTCTCCATCAGCAGCAAATTCGTTCACAGGTAACTGGAGTTTGTGGTCTTTCCATTTGTCAGGGTCAGATAAGTCATGTAGTCTTTGACCCCCCTCCCATTCTTCATCACCAGAAGATCGATATCTGTGACCATTGTTCTTCCCCAAAAAAGGACTTCTTCTGCCTTTCACACCAACAGATGCATGCATGTATCTACCACCTTGCTTCTCATCACCAGATTCTGATTGCACTTGATGACCTTTGTTCTCTTCAGCATTGCCTGACCTGTACCTTGGATCTTGGTTCTCAATTGCATAATCTCCATCACCAACAAGTTCTCTTTTGTTCAAAGAGGGGATCATGTATCTGTGACAGTCACCATGCTTGTCATCACCAGATGATGGATACTTGTAATGGAATTCCTTCAAAGATGAGTTCTTATCTCTGTGCTCCTCCTCCCTCCCATCACCATCATCAGCAGCAGATGAGTAGTGTTGTCTTTGAAATTGTTTTTTGTCACCTGATGTGGCATAAAACCTGTTTCCTTCTTCCCTCACAGAAGACTGATGCTTGCAACCTTCATTTGGAGGGAGCTCCAGGTGTCCTAGTCGAGCTTCCTTTGCTCTGGAGGACTGGTGAATCCTCTCATTTACTTTATCCTTACCACCATGTCTGGCACCAGCTTCCTTCATATTATGTTGGTGTTCCAGACTTTCATCACCAAACAATTGATTCCTGCGACCTTGTGTACGTCCTTCTGTTTCATCACCAGATGAGTGATATCTGTGACCAGCTGCTTGGACCTTTCCATCAGAAGATCTCTGTGAAAACTCCTTCATCTGCATTAGAACCTGAGTAACAAGTTTGTTGGAATCGGTTGGAGAAGCAGCTGCAGCAAAAAGCTCCTTGCTGCTGCTGTCCTGCAATGATGACAACAATGTCCTTGGCTTTTCCTTATGCTTTGATGCATGCAAGGTAGTACTTCTTGTGTCCCGTGGTGGAAGCTGCTTTGATCCTCTTTTGATGGAATCTCTGCTGTCATTGCTGACAGAAGAAAGCCTGGACAGGAATATCTCTGAAGGATGAGCCTCTGAAGGTTGAATGTTGTGAGGCTTTTGTGAAGGACTCTGTTCTTTACCAGACATTGAGTTTGGGCTTCCATCTTCAAGCTCTTTCTGTGCATCAGGAAACAAGACACCATGTCTTGATTTAGTTTCTTGAAAGGCAACACCAGACACTCAAAGAAGCTTTTGCTCTACTTCACCTGGTTGAAGCTCATTCAAAACATTGGACAAGGAGTTCACCAACACATTGACCTCAATGTGCTTCTTGTTGTTAGCGGAAGTCCTGTGGACAACACCCATTGAGTCTCCTGAGGCCTCTGCATGTTCCTTTCTTGGTCGCTCAACAAAATCAAGTGGACCTCTGTGCATGTAATCATCGCCTTGAAGCTGCACAAAAACTCACCACATCAATGGTAAGATCTATGTCCCTTCTCCTTGAAATCACACAAAAGTTTGGCATGATTTCCACACCACAATGTGAGATTGTTGCTTGCAGCATGGGTTGTACAACTCTTCCTTCTTCACCCCAGACTCAGAGCAAATGAAGACAAACAAGAAATTTTGCAGCAATTTGTGAAGGGGTTTACCAAATAGTAGGAGGGGATGATGTTGTCTTTTGCTGCAAGCTCCTCTGCCATGGCAAGACAAAAAAGACAATATGGTCAGTTTGGTTTTCTACAAAAGAACAAACATGATCCTTGCAAGATGCTTATGGTTATAATACAAGAGCATGCTCAGGACAAACATTAGCAAACAAGGAAGCCAGTTTGCCCCAACTGGAGCTCTTGATGAAACACAATGGTTCCTATGCACTATCAGATCAGACGATCTGCTGCATGATCAGTACAATATGAAAGAATCTGAAGTGATTCTGATCATGTTACCATGATTGTTATGGTTCTTGGAGGCATGATTCTTGCGAGCACTCAGGGCATTGTAGCGGTCAAAGATCTGAAAGATTCCTGTCATCGAGCCTGGGCCAGCCTCCCCTTTTGTCTCCGCTGATCAGCGATCGTCTCTCAGAACTTCTAAAAGAGACATCCGATCGTGCCAGCAGCTTGCTTGCAAGCAGACCTGTATGAGAGCTTAAGATAATTACACCTGCAGCATCATAGTGGACAGGTGCCAAATTCCTTTAGACCATCAAAAATCCTGCACATACATGTACGTAGACCCGCCATGGATACATATATTGCAGAATATTGATCAAGATTGTGGCAACTCGGATCATGTCAATTCTTTTCTCACAAGAATTGGGGATATGTTCTTGAACAACCAGTTAGTACCCTCGTTGCAGCTGGTTGATTATTAGAGTAAACACGACATTGCATGCGAGGAGCTAAAAATTGCGACCACTTTGCAAGGTGCTCAGATTGCCATTGTAATGACGTCTTGTTGATGCTGACGAAACAATCAAAACTGTTCACAAATCTTCATGCGGAGACTAGCATTGTTCCAGGAGCAAACCTCACAATTGCCGGACAAATTAGATGAAGTCCTTTTGCATCCGGTGGTGACCAGGTTACTTGATATCCTAGCTCGCCGGCAATCAAAAGTTGCGAAGACAGCCCCGGAAGAAACAAACACAAACGAAAACAAGAAAAAAAAAAACCCCAGTCTCGACGTCGTTGAACAAACGTTCAAACAACCACTCTGGACCAAAAACCAAAGCTAGCACATGGTGTGGCCGACAACATAATTGAACACTTGAGGACAACTTGCCAACATAGATGCTGAAGAGAGACCGGTGTGCAAGGGTCAGATCAAATGGAGCTCAGCTTGAGCTTGCATTTCGGCAGTGGTGAGTTTTCCAAGCAATCACATGGCGCGACTGCAGGGGCGAGGTAAGTACAAACCATCGAGTGACGGCTCTGGAGTGCACGTTGTCTGTAAATAGCTAACCGAGTACAGCGAGCCTAAATGTGGCAAGCTTCCCCTGACGCCGAATTGTGGCTGCTGCAGGAGCACAGACAAATGAGCTGCCAGAGCTAATGTTAGCTGCTACTCTTACCTAGGTTGATACCACGCGGCCCATATATACTACCCAGAGAACAAACCCCCCATAAATCCAGTTAGCTCCGAATCTCCAGCACATCACCACAAGTCTTTTCTTCCCCCATTCAATTTTTTGCGCTGCCAATCTTGTGACGTCGTTCTCTCGAGACAAACCTCCAAATATTAAGTTAAGCTAGTAGCCTATTTTTGTTTTCCTCTCTCATCTGATCAAGCGACTGATTTCAAGTTGGCGGCTTGGGAATTATGTATATCTAACGAACTAAAATTTTGTCAAGAAAAAATTTCAGCTCCCAGGCTCATCATCACTTGACGTCATGCAGCAGGCCGGGAATAGGAAGGACGTGATGTCAAGCTGCCAGTTGTCGGGATCCCAACACCATGTGAAGACAGAGCAGAGCACTGCAGCTACCTTACCTTGGTATTCCTTTTCTTCTTCATCATCATCTTCCTTGTAGGCCATGGTCCCTTCCCCTTATCTTTTTATCTTCTTGTGTTTGCTGTTTTATACTTTATACCAACCAGTGTTGGGCGGCTATAAGAAGTGGCACCAAATAACTGGCCATTCTCAGGACGGTTTCACAATCTCTTTAGTATTATTGCGGTTTTCAAGATTCGATAATGGAGCATTTGATATATAAGTTTGGTTCTTGAAATTTTAAGAACCATTATAAAAAAATCTTGTTTATTGTAATTAGTCTATTTAATTGTACTGTAGTCTAATTCTATCCAACACTTTTGAATTGCATTGGACAAGTTCCAATGAATGCAATTTTCTCACAGCGAATTGATTTACATGTACAACCATGGTTCTCAAAACTTATTTACATATACAATCATGATTCTCAAAAACTCTATAAGCTTATTCTGAAATATAATTGTACTTGTTAGTAAACCTAGGACATTTGTTGTGGGTAAACAGTTTCAGACTCCAAACCATTTTTTAGAATTTTATTAAATTTTTAATTACATAAACTACTCAAAATTCAACATCTCCAACACCTTAGGTTAAAAATTTGCTAAATCATTTCAGTCATTGCTACTCACTAACGACTTTTGAACAATACCAAAAGTGCTCCCAAATACTCTTATAATTTTGGGTTTTGATTTAAATGACCTTTTAGTGAAAAAAATGCTCAATATTTAATAACAACTTCACTATAGGTTGAAACATCATAAAACTAACTCAATGCACCCCTGCTTTCCAAGTGTATCAATGGCAAGAGACATTATGGCTTGGGAGATCTCACTGTCATAAACAAAACAAACAAATAACCTACATAGATGCATGAAAACATGTTATAACCTTGAAAGAGGAAAGTTATTAAACTTGGGTTTCATGGTGTTATGCACTATCCATGACAATCAATTGATAAAAAATAAAAATGAATTGATTTTGTAAAAATTAACTTCCATTCTAATGAGAATAATGAATGACATTGCATGTAACTTGAATTGAATTCAAATTCCTGAATTCAATTCATATTTCAGTGAAATTATTTGAACTTTATTTAATTGAATTTCTTTAAATACAATTCAAATTCAATTGAAGAAAAATGAAATGATTTTTTTGGTAAAAGGTATTCAAAACCTACTTAATATGAATATCTTGTTCAGAAAAAGAAAAACTCTAGAAAAAACACAAATTCAAAAAATCTTTTCATTTCCCTTCATTTGGGAATTGACTAAGGTATGGTCATTAAAGGTATACAATAAAATTATTTATAATGTAAGGAAAACAACATCAGAACCCTGAGTTTGATCATAAATAGGGTGAAATTCAAAAAAAAGTCATATGAATTAGTTGTGGGTGTATATTTTGATAGTTTTTTTTTTTTTTTGCAATGGGCCATTTTGCTGGCTTATCATCCAAAACATTATGAATTCTCCCCTCCTCAAGTAAAAATCACATTTTTTACATTTTTTTGTATTTACATAGCCATGTAGAATCATATACATATATATATAGAGAGAGAGTTTTATTGGACCATGTAAAATTATATAAATATATTCATTTTTACATTTACATAGAGCATAAGTCCCAAACCATTTACACACACAACATTGGAATAAACATGAGTTCTCTTCTAAATGTGTATTGAACCATTTCATTGGCTACACAATAGTTCTATTCTTAAATTGTTTGTCACCATTTTTCACTTGGGCTAGGGTATACAACTCAATGATGGAACACTTTATGTACTATAAAGCTTAAGATCTTTGGACATTCCTTGGTTGACTCTGGAGTTCCAAGAAGTATTGTAGACATCCACATTGTACACTCAAATCCATGCAAATCACCAAAAAAGGATAAAGAAATTTAAAAAGTATGAAGTTTCAAATTAAAATGGTCAATGTTTAGTGATGAGTGTGTTAAAATAATTTGTGATTCGGGTCCAAGCATGTTTTTTTACCCCATTTGAAACATAAGAATCACTCCTAAGATCTCAAATTCACCTTTTTTTTAATAAAACTTATGACTTTTTTTTTTTAAATTCATGTCAAATGAAATTAATTTGTTTCAAAAAAATTTAAACATTTATAATATCTATTTTTTTCATGTATAAAAATAAGAATAGTAAAATTTATTCAATGTGGGTCATGTTCTATGAATAGTCCAAAATTTTCATAAATTTCACTTTTTAAAACTTTATACATTGTAATAGAACACTTGGTTCTTGTCACACTTGAACCTTTTATATACAATAGTAGCTAAAGTGTTTGTTGTAAGAATCTTGAAGCAAAATAATTTGTTTAAACATTATTTATGAGTTCTTAAACTTTTTCTTTAATAAAACAAAGTCCTATAAAAAATTTCTAGCACTTGTTATGATCCTTTAAACTTGTTCAAACTTGAAGTGCTAGCATAAAATAATATTTTAGTAATGTATGTATCTATGGAAAAAAAAACTTTAATTTGAATGTACCATTAAATTTCAACAACATGTTCAAATGAAGGGTCCATTGGATATTTAATGAAATAGTCCTTTTTTTGGTATCCAATCATGCTTTGACCCATTTGAAACTTAAAGCTCTTAAACATTGCTTCATTGTTTTTGGAGGTCAAATTTTTTTTGTAAAACTTGAATTGATTCATAGCTTTTTAATAACTCAAAATTTTAAAAATATGTAAAAGATATGAGATATCAAAATAAAGTGTCTAGTGTTTTTTGGAAAAAACATTTTGTGATTTGAATAGGTCAATCTTATTGATGAATTTTCTATGTTGTTCCTTTGCTTGGAGAGTTGAAAAAAGTATTGTAGACTTTGAATGGCAACACCCTAGTGATCTTGAAGATTGCTCAAAATGGACAAGAAATGAATAAGATATGACTTGATGTTTGATCATAGGTGTGTGTTCGATGATGAATGATTTACTCTAATACCCTAAACCTTACCTAAGAGTGTGAGTATTTATTTGTAGGTTTCAAATGAATCTAAGAACCAATTCTCAATATCTGACCATGGTTCTCAATAAATCTAAAAAATAATTTCTAACATATAACCAAGGTTCTGAAAAATCTAAGAATGGATTGTTTTATTTCTTCATAGTATTCCAAAAGTCTAAGAAATGGTGAAAGGCTGGTGTGCCTTTGTAAGGATTTGTATATACACAAGAATGGCATGGCAGGGGGAGGTCATTTAAGTTTCTCTATGTCAGTTCAAAATAAGTTATTTGTTGGCTTTGTCTACCAAGGCAAGGATATTGTGTTTAGATTCATTATAGAGTATAGTAGCTCAATGGATTTTGGCCCCTAGGTAATAGGGCTATTTTTATATGAGGATTTTTCAACACATTTTTGGCTTGTGTTGAAACTTGAGATGCGTTATAGAGTTATAATATATTGAAGGATTTTGGTTTCTTTTAGAGGATTTTTGAAAGATTATATTTTTTGCACGGTGAAATATTTGAGTTTCCATAATTCTTCTTTTGCCTTAAGATACTTTTTAATGTAAATGGCAAGGCCATAGTGTAACACACCCCTTGTTTATCATTGTAGGGATCTATTAAAAAATAAAAAATAAACAAGACTCAGAATTTATTTCAAGAATCTCTGTTTAAAGCAAAGTATCTAAAAAATATAGTTCAAATACTTCTTTCATTTATGAATAAGTTCATATATTTACAATGCTCAGAACTTATCATATTTATTCGTAGATAAGGCTAGAAATTTGTTTTCATCCTTTTTATAGCCAGGTAACAAGATAATACCTTCTGAACACTTAAAAGTTGAGATTGCAGATTGAAATACTTGTATGAGCATCTTTCAAGGCTGAAACAATCTTTACAGTTGAGCATTACAATCATTTGTAATTTGTTGTTTTTTAATGAATTATTTTTTGGAAGCCAAAGTGACTATCATCCCTAAGAAAATTCAACCAATCTGCCTAAAGACCAGATATGAAGTACAAATCGTTAATCGTCTTTTCATATTTTTCAGTACACGCTGAAAACCATATATGAGAATCTGGCCATTTCTACTATTTTTTCCCTTACTTGTGGCAATTGAAAATCTCCAAAATCACTTCATTTTGAGTTTTGAATTTCATTTTTTGGCAGAATTCGCCAGTTAAAAATTGGCTATTGTATAAGTATCTCTCTATTCTTTCGTTTAGGTAGATTATTATTTTGACTGAACATGTTGAAACATGTACTAAAATTAATATCTTTATTGAAAGGGGGGTTCAGATTGGTGTTGGGTAGTTGACACTTTTTTTAAGGCAAGAACCCAGTAATGGTATATGAACCCTTGATTGAGAGTGCCCAAATGATCTAAGAAGTGGTTCTCTTGAGCTCCAGTGGATGCCAAAATTTCAAGAACCAATAATTGCACCAAACTAGGGGTTATCTTTTTGGGTGAAAATAATCTACCTATTTAAGAGATGAAATTGTGACAAGTAAGGATACTTAGACCTGTACTAAACCTAGGAAAGGTTGATTATATTTGAGGATTGTTACAAGTTTCCACTTTCTCTCACTCTTGTCTTTTGGAAACTGAGTTAAATGACCCCATGATCTCACATCTCACTGTTGACCAAGAAAAATAAGGATATATAATAGGGTATAAAATGCTAATAATATTTTTTATAGATTTTATTTGATTAGTTATTAATTATTTTATTAAGTAGTTAATTTGAATTGTGTTCACATTGGTTAATATGTGTATTAGACATATGTGAGTATTAGGTAATTTGTTTAATCATTAATAAGTATTAATTATCAATACAAGGAAGTAGCGCATAAACATGTGTCATTCTATTCATTTATTCATATCTGCACATTGAGAGTTGTTTTGTTGTACATTGTGTCTAGTTTGAACTGGCGTTGGCAAATTTTTGGAATTTTATCAAGTTCAAGTTCTAGGATCTCCAAACTAGAGGTTCCAAGTTTCTTTGGAAACAGCATTGGAACTATATATTTTTAATTTAATTAGAGCCCAAATTGGGGGAGTTGTCCCATTTTTAAAAAGGTGTAGGTTCTTTAAATACATAAATATAATTTATTGAAAAAATATATATTTGACTTTACCTTTCAAATAAGTTATTGCATTTGATTGGTTGCATATAATTAATATTATATAGTCTTTATTTTGGAGTGTGTGAATTAGTTGAAAAACTAATTACACACTTATTTTTTGGGTTTAGTTGTGTATAATGAAGATGAAATCAAACCTTATTTTGAACCAAATTTAAACTCTTTTTTGTGAAAATGATTAGAAACAAAGGTTTTTAAAAACCACAGAAATTGGTCTCAAGATTAGATCAGAGTTCCATAAAAAAAAAAAAAAATTAAGTTAGAACCAAGATTGAAAGTTCCTTTTGAAATCAAGAACCAAGCAACATTGGTTTGAACATACTAAAGTCACCATTCAACACCGTTCACAATATATTTTGCTTTGTACTTTCATTCAAAAAAATCAATTTCACCAATGATTCTCTAGATGTTCTTTAGTATGTTCTCTACCCATACACTTGACTCTTGCAGCCAAAGATTAAATCAGTGAAAATTTTCATACTTGATAGAATCAACTTTTGAAAAGAATTACACATATTTATATTCAAAGATAGATTAGTTTTTAAATTTTGAAATATTCATGACCACTAATTATCCAATTACTTTTAGAATTTGAACTGAAGAAGACGTTTAATAAGAGAGCTCTGTCCAACACTGGTTCAAATTTGAGCCCCACATGAGCTAGTGTTTTTCTTATGAGCTAATATGGCCAAATCGCTAAAGGGAAAACAATCCAACTACCAGTTCTTTTTGCCAGTAGTATATAAAAACAATAGTTTACCAATCTTAACCAACAACTCTTCACAATGATGTTGACGTTACCAACTAATTGCATCTGAAGTGCACTCTTAGGTCTTCAAGTGGCCAAACTTCATCTTCACCCCTTGTCCTCAACAAGATCAGAAAGTTGCACTCTCTCATCAAACTTTTGAATCCCATCAAAGAGATTGTAGGTCATTCTCTGTAATCAAATTTTATTGAAAACCAATTCAGGCCCAAAATTCACTTAACTACTTCGTTTTTGAGCGGGTGTGTAACAAACTAAAACTATTTTAACATATTTATTCTATCTAAAGATACTCCCAGTTTGCAATCACAATAGCCACTCCAAATATTAAAATATCCAAAAATTGCACTGCAATGTGCCCACCTGGCTCGTTTACCTTAAACCGTGTGAGGTTCTCAAGTTCAAACCTCCTTTAGCAGAAAAGTTGCATCCATGATTATATGCTTAAGTGCTTATTATTTTTGAGCTAAGTTCCAAAAGTGAAATGCACTCCTATCAACGTGCTCTCTTACTGCTGTTTTGCTCCTCGCAAATTATTATATCATATCTTGATGCCCAATTGAGGCAAGCTACAGGACATCTCAGCTGTTTAGTGTTTTGTCCGGCTCCACACTGGTTGTATGTTGACATTTGAATGAATCTTCAACAGTTCTTTAAATATTTCAGAATCAAAGAGCCATCAGTTCCAGTTCTTTGAAAAAAATCAGAATCAAAGAACTGTCCATCTCCATTATTTCAAAAACTGTAAAGAATCAACAATTTTCATGAAAGAACTGGCAAAGAACCCGCAAGAACCGTCAATTATCTGGCTGGTCTTTTTACTCTCTTTTTTTGAGAACTGCAATTATATACCAAAACTGGTTCTTTGAATTTTTGAGAACTGATGTGCAAATGGGCATATACCTGGGTTGATAACTGATGGGTATCAATTCCTCGTTCTAAGGACCACCTGATGCTGGATTATATGACCCAACACCCACCAAATGTTCTTTTAGGATTTTTTTTATGTAGCCAAAGTGATGATCATCCATACAAAGATTTAACCAAATCTGGCTATAAATTAAATATGAAACAAAAATCTTCAATCAACCTTTTGTATTTCTAGCTACTTACTGAAAACCAAATGTACAAATCTGGTAACTTTTACTCTTTTTGGTGATTGAATTCTTCACATTACACTTCAGTTTCAAAATTTTGATTTCCAATTTCACTTTTTGGGCAAATTTCATGAATAGAAGAAAGTTTGGCATCCATCAGGCCCAACATTTTTTTTCTATACAAACTTTTGCCAAAATGCAAAATCCATTAATGGCAAGCAAATCACATAAAGGGAAAAACCAAAAAAACATTTGGAATTTTTGCCGAAAACACATGGTTGCCTTCGAGGGTTTGCAAGATTTGCCGATTGCCTACTAGATCTCCATCAATGTTGTTTACAATGGTTGTATCTCTTTTGAAGCCCAAAAACCCACCCTTATTACACATGACCATGATCTCCTCCATTTGTACAAGTCTTCCTTCACAAGTTTTTTATCTTGTTATGTTTTGGCTTGTGAAGCATTGATGAAGCACTTGATGTTGCCAAATTTTCATTAAAAGAAAAAGGCCATCGCAAGGAGTCCAACTTCAAGTGAGCCATTATCTCATACAATTTTGTACAAGTTTTAAATTAGGGGGGAGAAACATGTAACATTTGAAGCTTGCAAATACAAGATCCTAATTTGGCAATTTCATTGAATGTTTAAGGAGTGTTTGAGATTAGTACCTTGAACACTTCAAAATCTTGTTAGATTTTACATTTTTAATTGTTGAAATCTAGAATATGTTGTAGGTTGGCCTTCCAAAGTTTAAACACCTTATTATAGAAGGGTTGGACATGGATTCAAATGCAAGTTGTGTTGCTTTGTTCTTTTGTTTATATGAAAGAAGGTGTTGCATGCAAAAATCCATCACAATTTGCAGTCAATTTGGAGGAAGATTAAAATCATGGTTCGTTGATTGGCAATTTGCAATCAATTTGGAAAAAGATTGAAGTACTACTAAGTTAGTGTAAACCTACACAAAAAAATTGCACAAAATGTGAATTTCAATTTATAGGATTTCAAGCAAAATTCAAATCCAAGTGTTTAAGGTTCTTAATTTATTATGCAATGCTTGAATAATGCATCATTTCATAGGTCCACATTTTTTTTCCTTTTTTTTTGCATTGTGCAATAATATTTGGGCTAGGTTTAACATTATGGTTTAATGTGAATTTGTGTTGTTGTGTTCATCCCTAAACTCATTGATGTTGTTAAATTCTTCTCTATCACTAGTTCTAATTTAAAGTTGAAGGAACTTGATCTATTTAGCTTTTCAATCTATAAATGTTTGTGAGTTCATCCCTAAACCCCTAAATTTACTAATGTGGTTGAACTTCTTTCTATCACTGATTGTAATTTAGGGTTTAGGGGGTTTGATCTTTTTTTTCTTCAATCTATAAATGTTCATGGTGTGTTAATCCTTAAACCTACTAATGTTGTTGAACTTTTCTCTATCAGTGGGTGTAATGTAAGGTTTACGGAATTGACATATTTGATTTTTCCATGTATAAAGGTTGGTGAGTTCATCCCTAAACCCCTTAGTGTTGTTCAATTTTTCTTTGTCACTAATTGCAACCTAAGGTCTAGGGAGTTTGATCTATTTGGTTTTTCAATCTGTAAATGTTAGTGAATTCATCCTTGAACCTATTAATGTTGTTCAATTTATTTTTTTCACAGATTTTCACAGATTGTAATATAAAGTTTAGGGAATGTGATCTATTTGGCTTTTCAATTTGTAAATGTCGGTGAGTTCATCCCTAAACCCACTAATGTTGTTGTTTGCACTTTGTCACTAATTGCAATGTAAAGTTTAAGGAACTTGATCTCTTTGGCTCTTAGATTTGTAAATGTTGATGTGTGGATCTCTTCAACCCCCTTAATGTGTTGAACTTCTTTCCACTACAAGGAATTTGCATATTAGCCATTAGTATTTTCAATTATTTTTCAGTTATAAATGCCACATGTGATTACAAATTCCTCTAGCCTTAAACAAATTGCATAAGATTTTGGTCGCAAAAAACATTGTGGCATTAAGTCGAAACAACAATTGCATGAAGGTGTGGCTTGCACAAACTTTTCATCCAACTTACATGGCATGATCATTTACAACTATTTTTCATGACTCAAATTTGTAATGACATATGCCTACTTACATAATTATTTATGACTACTTATATGACTAAAATGTTAAGTCATTTTTAGTTGTAAAAATGGTGGTTCATGGACAACTAGGATGTATCCACATGGTGAAAATTTGTCCAACAATTGGACAAAGATTATTTGACGCGCTCCCAAATCCCAAGTTAGGCCCAAGGTGGGCCTTGGTTTTTAAAACAGCTGAATTGTGGGGACTTGAGGGCACACTCCCAGCTCTCAACACTAAAAGGGGTAGAAGGGCGTGTTGAAGCTCCAAGATGGAACTAGGAAGAGGGACAAGCTTTAATTACTCACTCAAACCTGCATTAAACCAACCAACAAGTTGGTTAGTTCGCATTCTGGAACACCCTTGGTGCGAGGACAAGCCACAGGCAACTCTGGACTCACAAGACTCACCATAACCCAGACTCGAGGGAAGCCACCACCTTCCCCCATATAATATTCTCTATGCTACTCCACGGCACGCACATCCGAATGGCTTTTTGTCCTGGGACTCCCAAGGAGGAGTCCCGAAACTATCCCGGTTTGGACTCTCGGGATTTTGTGAGTTCATAACTCTTTGCTCAGACCTCGGATTGGGATGAGGTCTGAAGCAAACTTGTAGCTCTCGTTGAGAGCTTTCCTATGGTGTGTCGCACTCTATCTACACACACTGGGGTTGGGTCGATTCCCGATTTTTAGTGGTCGGGAATCAAATTGCTAGTTTGACTCCTAGCCCTTCTTTTTGCCATAACTTGTGCTGTAAATGTCCAAATGGCTCATGCGAGGCCATTTTCGACATCTACACCTCAATAGCTTTCCAATGACATGAAGAACGCTTCAAGGCAAGGTGTTTTGACCCCCTGCAATCGAACTTTGAAGTTTCGGAAGTCCTGGAGGACCCCTAAGTCCCCATTTCGGGAGTGTGAGTAACATCTTCACACTCTTCCAAAAGTGGGGTTGCGACATTATTCGTTAGATGACATACACGTGGCAAGGAATGATAATTTACCAATTAATTTGTATAATTAAAAATTTTGTAATTATATTCATAATTGGCTAAGATGTAATGACGTGGCCAAAAAAATTCCAATAATCAGACATAGATTATCCATTAGATAATTGACATATGGTATGATAGATTAATTTACAAAATATTTTTTTATAATTAAAAAAAAATTACTTACATTTCAAATTGGATAAAATGTAGCCAAGTGGCAACAATCCACATGTTAATCAAACCAAGGATTATCCATTAGATGATGGACACATGGCGGTTGATAATATTTTAAATTTTATTTTTTATTTTTAACAAAATTAATGTGGCATCCATGTGGTAGCAGATAATAATATATATAATTTAAATGAAAATATTATGATTTTTATGTGCAATTGCATTAATTATTAATTTTTTTAAAAAATAATTTTTAATATCATTAACATGCAGCTACAATAGTCATATGTGTGACTATAGTAGTCGTAAAATATCTAAACTTTGCAATTATGTATGTGACTAAAATAGTTGAAGGTGGACCTTACATGTGACTACACTAATTACAAAGCAAGATAACACAAATGACTACAATAGTTGTAGGGGAGGATACAAATGCAACTCCACTAGTTGTAATTTTATGGCAATATAATTGGATTAGAATTGCAGCTACATTCTATAATAATGAAAGCATGTACACAAAAAGAATGTACAAGTAATGTAATGGAAAAGATAATGGGCCTTTATACATAGACCTAACATACTAAAACATATTCACAAGCTGATAATCCCTTATTTATTGAATTACTAAAGCATGGATACAACAAGCATCTAAGGTAATTGAAAGAACTTGAAAGCTCGCAAACATCAAATGACACATAAATGTAGTTCAAAATTAGTTCATGGCATTTTGAGCCACACCACACATATTACAATAAGACTGAAAAAGAACAATTCAACTATTTTTTTTCAAATTTGCACCTTCCCAAAGTGTGAATTGACCTATCACATCCTTTAGAAATAGTTATGGAGGATCATCTTTCAAACTTGGAAAGATCGAATTTGTTTCAAAGAGCATCACACCATGCACCTCCACTTTGTACACCCCATCCTTAATAACAACCCCATTAAACATATCACCTACAACACCAAAAACTGCTCCACTTGTTGCAATATGATGTTTTGTTCCAGTTGTTGTAGTATGACATTTACTCATCAAAAACAATGAATCACCTTTGTCAAATTGCACTTACATGTTATGACAACATAAATAGAACTACACATGTATTGCCTTATATAAGTTCTAAAATGGTGATGAAAACAAGTATTTCCAAATTAATAAGAAATGAAATCACTAGAGATACATGGTGGAGGCACCTTTGGAATCTTTGGGGTTTTGGTAGTTATTTGCTGCATTATTGTCACATCTTTTCAAGATCTTAACATTGGAAGATCTACTCTGATTGGTCTTTTTGTTTTCTTTGGTTGCCACCCACATGGAACCAAATGTACAATTTGTGCATTACCATAACCAAGTCTTTATTCATTAAAAAAAGACTACATGCCCAATTAGATATGACCTAGCAAAACTATCTACATGTATTCTTTGGTAAGAAAAGATCTATGTAAATTTAAGTTGCAAAATTCAACTTAGAATTGAATGTACAAACCTAAACCATTGTGCTAGTGGAAAGACCTTGATATGGGGTTTGATGTGTTTCAATGAAGATTGTTGCATCTTCATTTGTAGCTACGAACTACAAGATAACATCAATTGAACTTAATATACTATCATGACCCATTGTTAAGCCCAAAAGATTAAAAAACATTTCATCACTTGAGTATAACTTTGGGTTCTTCATTGACATTCCAAAATATTTGCATTATTTCAAGGGGTATATGCACTAATGAATGGTTCATTTTTGGACAAAAAAATAGTCCACACAAAGTCCATGTTATAATGTTAAATTGAATTTTTAATCTGGTAACATTGGTTAAATTGTAATAAACTCCATGTATAAAAAAAAATTAATTCCATATTAATGGAAGCCCACTTAAATACTTCAAAAACCTTGGCTTTGGTGAAAATAAAATTCAAATCAAAGAAAATATATAACAATTAAAAACTTATGAAAATAAGGGTCAATTCTGAAAACATAAAAGTCCAATACTATGAAATGGTTAAAGTTTTCAAGATAAGGTTTTCAAATTTCAATTCCTTAAATAAAAAAACTTGACATACATAGTCACTCCAAATCATTTGGATTGGAATTTTATGTCAACATCATAATTTTATAAACCTTTAGTCAATAGACTAGTCCCTACTTTTTTGTTTCAAAAGTCCATAAGTAAAAGTGTGATTTATTTTCAAGAAATGATTATACATATGTTCTTGTAATCAAGTTGATAATCTAGAACCAAGTCCCAATTGGAATATTTGACACTATATGTTTTGCTAGGGGGTAGATGCACACTAAGGTGGCTCACTTTTTGCATCACAAAGTCCATTTTGCATAATGCCCTTGCGTTGGACACTTATAATGAATAATAAAAACTATGAAATTAATAAATGGGAATTTATTATAAATTATATATTTCATTATAAAAACACCAATGTAATTATTTTTTGATAAAATTATTTTCACACTTAACAAGGACCTTTAAAATCAAAAAATATGGACCGGTAGGTTGATTGGAACAATAAAAAGATAAATAATAATAAGTGATTTTTTAAATTCCAAATTTCATATAATGATTGAGTATTTGGTGTAAGATGAAATGATAAATGTTTTTGCAAAATTTTGACCAAAAAATCTTAAGCATTTTAAAACTAGGGAGTTTAAAAGGGCTAGAATTGAGTCATTTTTTCATAAGTCCCTAAAGTTCTTGGTTTTCATTGGTTTTCAAAGGTTTATTTTGGGAAGTTCATATGATTGGATTCCTTACTTGGGTTCTTAAAAATAGGGATTTTATTGCCTTTCCTTGGATGATTCCCACAATAATGATGATGTCAGCATGGTTAGTTATAGGGGTGGGAAGTAGGTTTTATAGTAGGTAATTTGGGAAGGAAGTAAGCAAAGGTAGGAATTCAAGTAGGAAATGTGTGCGGTAAAAGTAAATGGTAGATTTTGTGTTTGCACATTTTTTTCTGTCAAGGTAAGTTCGATTGTGTTGTCCATGGGTGTTCAAAGTTGTGTTGATGGGAAACAATAGGGACAAAGATAGGCATAATTCGAAGTGGACCATCAAAGAGGGATAAAGTTGTAAAATGATAGCAACAATCTCAAGCTCAACAAAAAGAAGCTCAGAAAGCAACTTGAAAACGGTAAAAAAACCTTCAACCCAAAGTTCCTCAAGAATACGTGTCATATTATGAGGTGAGAAAAGCAACAAAAGTTATTCTTGAGTGCATGAATTCAACTTTGTCAACATTTTGCAACCCTATTACAAAGTGTTGCAAAAGGTTTGGTCAAACCCAAATGTAGGTCCTACACACATTTTTAACACTACTAGAGGTTCTTGTAAGGTGGGGGTTGCCAAACAAGAGTTCTTATCCACACTCAAAAGCAAAGAGAAGACCAAGGAGCAGTTTGACAAACATCAACGAAATTGGAAATGGACAAAGCTGCTATCATGAGGAAGTAGAGGTCTGCAGCAACACTGAAACTGCACAGGTCAGTGCACACCCACTTAAAGACTTGAGATGGACTCTGGCTTTCTGCACATAGATTCAACTGCTAAAGAATTTAAACTGGAAGGTATGACATGTACCTGCCATCCATCTATTGCATTTTACAAAACTTCAACCTGAGCATTTTAACCGTGGGTCTACATCTACTCACAAGAATGAATGGCAACTGCACGATACCTTCTCTTGTTGCCTCCTCTGTGGCAGTACTTCAGTCCTGACATTTATAGCATATAATTTTTTTGAATTGAAGGAACTAC
>Ga0116230_10000240_pt1 | contig 44827 bp, 37 predicted proteins | sample S1TSphfallax_3_FD_88678 | JGI IMG/M metagenome (GOLD analysis project Ga0116230, IMG submission 88678) | Host-associated microbial communities from peat moss isolated from Minnesota, USA - S1T2_Fd - Sphagnum fallax MG | ecosystem: Host-associated > Plants > Peat moss > Unclassified | place... | reverse complement strand
TGCGCGACGTGCTCGACATGCAGGTCGGCGTGGCCTACTCCGAGGATTATGCGAACCCTGACGCGGAGATTTGGGCCTATGCGCGCGCCGGCGGCCTCAAGCCGCGGCCGCGAGATTACTCGGGACCGGACAATTTTTACGAGTCGCTGCTGAGCTTGCGCAAGGAGGGCGAACACGGCCAGGCCTTTGCCTACAAAACCGTCAACACCGAGGTGCTTTCGTGGGTCATGAAGCGGGTCACGGGCACGCCGCTCGAGACCTTGCTCTCCGAGCGAATCTGGACGCGTCTCGGCTGTGAAGAAGACGCCTACATCACGATCGACTCGGTCGGTGTCGCCATGGGCGGCGGCGGCATGAGTGCCAGTTTGCGCGACCTCGCGCGCTTCGGCGAATTGATGCGTGCGGAAGGTACCGCTCAAGGCCGCCAGCTGCTGCCGGCCGCCGTCATCGCCGACATCCGCCGCGGCGCGGATCCGGCAAAGTTCGCGATGGCAGGGTATGTTCAGCTCGCGGGCTATTCGTACCGCAATATGTGGTGGGTCGCGCATGACGCGCTGGGTGCGTTCGAGGGCCGCGGCATTCACGGTCAGCGCCTGTATGTCGCGCCCGCCGCCGACGTCGTGATCGCGCGTTTCAGCTCCCACCCGATCGCCACGAGCGCCGCGAACGATCCAATCACCATGCCCGGCTTCACGGCCGTTTGCCGGCTGCTGATGAGCCATTGACGACGATGGCGTCGCGTTACAGTCCCACCTTGCCCAGCAGGTCGATGAGCCGCCGCGAGCTTAACGCAAGCGTGGGGTGATCGACCTCGAACAGCACGGCGATTTTTTCGAGCCGATCGGGGAGCGACGATGGCGCGGGTGGTGTGTCTGCGTCCCGGACTGCAGAGCGGGCGAGCAGCTGTTTGATATCCTCCATGAGTTCGCCGAGCAGCCGGCTCGAGTCCGGATCCACCCGTGGCGCCTCGCGCAGGTCCTCATGCAGTTTCGTGAGGTGTTCGCGTAGTTGAGTGGGGTCCATGCTTCAATTCCTTTAACAATGGTCGGATCAGCGGGCCAGCCGCTCGGGTGTCAGGCGCGAGACCTCGACGTACCCCGCGCCGGGGTCGGCGATGACCGCATGGATCGCAGAATACGCCTGTTGCAAATACGCGTCGGCTCCATAGGGCGGATTGACGATCATCAGTCCGCTGCCCGCGAGGCCGACGCCGGCGTCGTCGGGATGAACGGCGAGATCGGCGGACAGAATCTTAGGTATGCGCAGCGCCTCGACGCGCGCATGGACCACGCGACGTTGCGTTGCGCTGCGAATCGGATACCACAGCAAGTAAATTCCGTTGGGCCAGCGCTGGTATGCCTCGGTAAAGGCCTGCAGCATGGTCTTCAGTTCGTCGATGCTCTCGTAGGGAGGATCGATGAGCACCAGGCCACGCCGTTCGTCCGGTGGCAGGAACGCTTTGAGAGCCGCGTAACCGTCGCCGATCTCGGTGCGCACGCGCCCCAGGGATTCGATTTCACGCTCGGTCGCACGCGCTTCCGCCGGCAACAACTCGACGAACAGGGCGCGGTCCTGCGGCCTCAAGCTGTCGGCGATGAGTGCGGGCGACCCGGGGTAGCGCGCCAGCCGCTTGCCGCGACGGCCGCGAATGGCGCCGAAATACTCGGCCAGCACGGCGATGGCGAGCCCTTTGTCGATCAGGCGCTGGATGCCGCGTTCGGCCTCACCTGATTTCTGCACCTCAGCGGCCTGCATGTCATAGAAGCCGCGGCCGGCATGGGTGTCCATCGCAAAAAAGGCCGCCTCCTTGCGCCTGAGCGCGCCCAGGCAGTACAGCAGCCCGACGTGCTTGGCGATATCGGCGAAATTTCCGGCGTGGTAGATGTGTCTATAGTTCATCGCGGCAGGCATTGTGCCTGCAATCGCGAGTCGACCGCACCCGGATCTTCCCGCTAGTACGTTTTGTAGGGCAGAAACTTGCCCGACATCACGATCTTGACCCGATCACCCTTGGGATCCGCCTCGCGAGTCAGAGCCATCTTGAAATCGATGGCGCTCATGATGCCGTCGCCGAATTCTTCATGAATGAGTTCCTTGAACGTAGTCCCATAGACGCTGACCAGTTCATGGAATCGATAGATCAACGGGTCGGTGGGCACGGCGGTTGGCAACGAACCCTTGTAGGGCACGATCGTCAGCCATTTCTGCTCCTCGGGCGACAGATCGAATATCTTACCGAGGATGGCGGCTTGGGCGGTGTCCAACGTCATTTGGCCCAAACAAGCGGCGGTCACCCATTCCTTGCTCAAGCCCACTTGAGCGGCGACTTCAGCCCACTTCAAGCCCTTGCTGATCTTGGCTGTCACGATCTTTTCCGTCACGGCGATCCGACTCAATGCTTGCTCCTCAAGGCGGTGCGTTGGCTGCTCCCATCCAAGTCTATCCGGCGGTCCGCCCCATGTCTGTTACAGTGTTTGCCCGCCGCCTGGTCCAGCACATAGAGCTCGAGGTCCGCGATGGCGCTCGGCGCTACGCTTTACGCCTTCAATATCGATCTCGCCGATGCCGATCGCGGCGTCTACCAGCCGTTGGAATTGCGCGTCCCGCGCCACCCCTCGGAGGGAGAAGAGTATTTCCTCACCCGGGTGCTGGCTTATTGCTTCGAATATACCGCTGGCATTGCGTTCTCGAACGGCTTGTTCGACCCCGATGAACCAACGATTGCAGTGCGGGATCTTACCGGGTTACTCAAGGTCTGGATCGACGTGGGTGCGCCCGAAGCGCCGCGATTGCACCGCGCGGCCAAGGCAGCGCCGCGGGTCGCGGTCTATACCCACAAGGATCCGACGCCGTGGCTCGCGCGGCTCGCGGGCGAGCGCATCCATCGCGCTGACTCTTTGGCGCTGTATGCCCTGGATCGCGACTGGCTGGCGAGCCTCACCCAGCGGCTCGTCCGTCGCATGAGTTTCTCACTCACGGTCAGCGATCAGACGGTGTATCTGTCGATAGGCGAGGAGACGCTGCCGTGCGTGATTGAGCGGATTGCCATTCCGGGATAATGCGGGTGTCGCCGTCAACCTTGCAGGTCGGCGAGATAATTTCGCGGCCGCAGGAAGTCGGCATAAAGACGGGCTTCCGGCGAGCCCGGTTCCGCCTGCCAATCGTACTCCCAGCGGACCAGCGGCGGCAGGGACATGAGGATCGACTCAGTGCGGCCGCGCGATTGCAAACCGAACAACGTGCCGCGGTCGTATACCAGGTTGAATTCGACGTAGCGACCGCGGCGATAGAGCTGAAAATCCCGCTGCCTTTCGCCAAAGGGCGTCTGCATGCGACGTCGCACGATCGGCAGATAGGCGTCCAAGAAATGATCGCCGACACTCTGCATGAATCTGAATGAATGGTCGAAGCTGACCTCGTTGAGGTCGTCGAAGAACAAGCCGCCCACGCCGCGGGTCTCGTTTCGATGCGGTAGAAAGAAATACCGGTCGCACCAGTCCTTATACTTGTCATACAGGCCGGCGCCGAACGGCGCGCACGCCGCTCGAGCGGTGCGGTGCCAGTGAAGAACGTCTTCGTCGAACGGGTAGTACGGGGTGAGGTCGAAACCGCCGCCGAACCACCAGACCGGAGGGGCGTTCGCCGGCGTCGTCACCAGAAAGCGGACGTTGCAGTGGGTCGTGGGGGCGTACGGGTTCCGGGGATGAAACACCAGCGACAAACCCATCGCCTCGAACGGTGCACCGGCGCTCTCCGGCCGCAGATTCGATGCCGATGCCGGCATCTTTGCGCCGAACACATGAGATACCGAAACTCCCGCGCGCTCGAAGACGCTGCCTTCGCTCAAGATCCGGCTTTCACCGCCGCCGCCTTCGGGGCGCTGCCAGGCGTCACGTCGGAACTTGGCGTCGTCGATGTCCTCCACCGCGGCCGTGATCCGATCGTGCAAGCCGTTCAAATAGGCCTTGACCGCGACCGCGTCCGCCGTTGAGGAAACCGCCGTCGGTGCTGGGTCGGTCATACGCAATCAAGACTTCTTTTTGGCGACGCTCTTCTTGGAGGCGGAGCGTGCCTTCGCGCCCGGGCCCGCTGTGGCTTCGAGCGGTGCCTTCTTGTCCGCGGTGGCCTTCGAATTGCGCGCCGCAAGCTTGAGTGGCGCACCGCTGGCGCTTCCCGGGACCGGGCGAGTCCCCGCGCCGTTCGCAACCGCGGTCTTGCCGTTGGCTCCGTTCGTGCCGGGAGGCGGCGCAACCTTTTTCTTGGCCGACTTGGCGCGCGGCTTGGTGGCCGCGGCGGCATCGGCTGCAGCGGCGGTCGCACCGCTACCCTTGGGCGGTGCGGCCCGGGCTGACGCGCCCCGGGCGTTCTTCTTGCCCCATTTGCCGAAAGTGCGCACCGGCGCGGCGGCGAGTAATGTCTGGCAATCCTCGAGCGTCAGGCTCTTCGGATCTTTGTCCTTGGGAATCTTGGCGTTGCGCTCCTTGTCGGTGATGTAAGGACCGTAACGGCCGTTCAGCACCTGGATCTTCGCCTCCGGAAAATCGAGTATCAGCCGATTGGCATCGGCGATCTCCTTTTCCTTGATCACTTCGAGCGCGCGCTCCAGAGTGATCTCATACGGATCGTCGGTCTTCAGCGACACGTACTTCGGGCCGTACTTCACGTAGGGACCAAAGCGCCCGACGTTGGTGGTGATCTCCTGGCCGTCGGCGGTAGCCCCGAGCTTGCGTGGCAGTTTGAACAGTTCGATGGCTTCGGCGAAGGTGATGAGGTCCATTTTCTGACCCGGCCGGAGGCCCGCGAATTTCGGCTTGTCCTCATCGTCCTTGGTGCCGATTTGCACGAATGGACCAAAACGGCCCATGCGCACGGTCATCGGCTTGCCGCTCGCCGGGTCGATCCCGAGTTCGCGGGCTTGGGCGACCTCCTCGCGGCTCACCGAAGTCTCGGTGTGCTTGACCAGCTCGATGAACGGCTTCCAGAACCGGTCGAGCAGCGGCACCCATTCCTGCTCGCCGCTCGCGACCGCGTCGAGCGAGTCTTCCATCTTTGCGGTGAAATCGTAATCGACGTAGGTCGTGAAGTACGAGGTCAGGAAGCGGCTGACAATCTTGCCGATATCGGTGGCGGTGAAGCGCCGGCTCTCGATATCCACGTACTGGCGATCACGCAGGGTCGAGATGATCGAGGCATAGGTCGACGGCCGTCCGATACCATACTCCTCAAGAGCCTTGACCAGCGAGGCCTCGGAGAAGCGTGGCGGGGGTTCGGTGAAATGCTGGCTGGGCACCAGGCCCAGCAGTTTGACGTGGTCACCTTTCTGCATGGGCGGCAGCACGTGGTCGGAGTCGTCCTGCACGACGTCGTCCATGCCTTCCTGATACACCGACATATAACCGGGTTTGACCAAGGTGGAGCCATTCGCGCGCAGTACGGTGCGCTTCAGGCCGTCGCCCGCCCGGGCGCGCTGTTCATCGGTCCCCGCCAGCAATTCCACCGCGACCGTGTCGAACACGGCGGGCGCCATCTGGCAGGCCACCGTGCGCTTCCAGATCAACGAGTACAGGCGGAATTGATCTGAATCGAGGTACTTTTCGATGTCGGCCGGCACGATTTCCGCAGATGTGGGGCGGATCGCCTCGTGGGCCTCCTGCGCGTTCTTCGACTTGGTCTTGAAGACCCGCACATCATCGGAGAGCCCTTCCTTGCCGTAGAGCTTGGCGATCACGTCGCGGATCTGGGACACCGCTTCCTGCGCGACGTTGAGTGAGTCGGTGCGCATGTAGGTGATAAGTCCCACCTGGCCGTCGCCGATGTCGACACCTTCGTACAATTGCTGGGCCGTGCGCATGGTTTTCTGCGCGCTGAACGCGAGCTTGCGTGCGGCTTCCTGCTGTAGCGTGGAGGTGGTGAACGGGGCGGCCGGATTACGGCGCCGCTGTTTGCGATCGATCTCCAGCACCGTGAGGACACCCTGCGCGGCTTCGCGCAGGGTGCGTTCGACCTCATGCGCCTGGTCTGACGTGGTGAAGCTGAACTGTTCCACCTTGGCGCCGGCATATTCCACCAGCTTGCCCGGGAATTTCTGGTCGGAGTGCTCGAGTTCCGCGTCCACCGTCCAGTATTCGCGCGCAACGAAGGCGGCGATTTCATCTTCACGCTCGCAAATCATCCGCAGGGCGGGACTTTGCACGCGGCCCGCCGATAGTCCCGGCCGGACCTTCTTCCATAACAGCGGCGAGAGATTGAATCCCACCAGGAAGTCGAGGGCGCGACGCGCCTGCTGGGCATTCACCAACTCCAGGGACAGCTCGCGCGGTTTCGCCATCGCCTCGCGCACGGAATTCTTGGTGATCTCGTAGAACACGACGCGCGCGACCGACTTGCCTTCCAGCTGGCCCAAAGACTTCAGCAGTTCGTAAAGGTGCCAGGAAATCGCCTCGCCCTCGCGATCGGGGTCAGTCGCCAGAAACAGCGAATCGGCCTTCTTGAGCGCGCGCGAGATGGCGTCGACGTGTTTCTGGTTGCGCTCGACCACCTGGTACTTCATTGCGAAGTGGTGTTCCGGGTCGACGGCGCCTTCCTTGGGCACGAGGTCACGCACGTGCCCATAGGACGCAAGCACCTCGAAGTCCTTGCCCAGATACTTCTTGATGGTTTTCGCCTTGGCCGGCGATTCCACGATAACGAGATGGTTGGCCAAAATAATGTACTAGGATCGGCTAGTGCAAGGCGTCAGAGCGCTCTTCGAAGACCAGGTCTTCCATTTGAGCATAGGCTGACTCTTGGCCCGGTTGGCTGAACAACACCATCAAAACGACCCATTTGACCTGTTCGATGTCGATTTCGTCGGCTTCGAGGGCCATCAATCGATCGATGACCAGCTCGCGCTGGGTGGCGGAAAGGATCCGCACATTTTCCAGATACATGAGGTAGCCGCGCACATCGGTATCGAGACGCAACAATTCCTGACCGCTGAAGATGCGCACGGCGCGCGCCGTGGCCTCGGCGACCTTGCCCAATTGCTCTCCCGACAGACCGTCAAGCCACTCCAATGCCCGTTCGATGTCCGGCTCGGCGAATCCCGCCTTGTCGAGCTCGAGCTTCAAAGTGTTGCGATCCGGCCGCGGTTCATCATCGGCACTCATGTAATTCTCGAAAAGATAGATGAGCAGATCGAGAACGTTATCTTTCACCTCCGGCTCTCCTGTTGGCGACTCGGGAGTAGCGGCCCCCGGGGGCGGCCTGAACGTGGCCTTCGAGCTCGAGGATCAGCACCATCGAGGACACGGCTTCTGGTTTGAATCCGGTACGTACGATCAAAGTATCGAGGTCCACAGGATCAAAGCCGAGCGCATCTAACAAGATTTTGTGTTCCTTGTCCATGCCTGGGATCAGCGATGGCGCCGGAATCGGCCCGGATTCGGCGCGTATCTCGTTGGAAAAAAAGGCGGAAAAGTTCAATTCACGCAATATGTCGTCACCCGTTTCAACCAGTTTGCCGCCGGCCTTGATGAGTTCATGGCACCCCCGGCTCAAGGGATTATGGATCGAGCCCGGGATGGCGAACACCTCGCGGCCGAGCGCGTTCGCCAGTCGCGCGGTAATGAGCGAGCCGCTGCGCTGCGCCGCCTCGACCACCAGAGTGCCCAAGGTCAAGCCGGCGATCAGGCGGTTGCGCTGCGGGAAATTGCCCCGGCGTGGTGGAGTACCCAGGGGAAATTCGCTGATCAGGGCGCCCGCACGGTAGATTTCCTCGTGAAGCGCGGCGTTGCTTGCAGGATAAACCAGGTCGATGCCGGTGCCGAGCACGCCGATCGTGATCCCCTGTCCGCGCAGTGCACCGCGGTGGGCGCTGCTGTCGATGCCTTCGGCGAGGCCGCTGGTAATGCCGAGACCGCGCTCGGCGAAGTACTCGGCAAAGTCAAAAGCGGTATCCCGCCCCTGGGCGGTGGGATTGCGGCTGCCGACCATCGCCAGTTGGGGATCCGCCAGCGCGTCCAAGTTACCGCTCACGTACAGCGCCACCGGGCACTGTGGCAGGGTGCGCAGCAATTGCGGAAACCGCGGGTCGCAGTACGGCAGCAGATGGTGGCGCTCGCCGGTCAGCCAACGCCTCACCGACTTGCCGGGAATGGCGGCCGAGCTGCTCAAGAACGCGCGGGTTTGGGCGGGAATTCCAGCCCGCTCCCAGTCGGCAGTAGACCCTTGGGCGACGGCAACGGGGCTGCCCAAGAGTGCGATGGCCGCAGCAATGCTGTCGGCATCCAGGCCTGGTGCGGCGGCGAGGACGCTCCACGCCAGCGAGTCGTCGTGATCCAACATCCTCTCGAGTATGGCCGCCGGGCGCCGGCCGTACCGTGTCTGGATGCGATGGAAATCGCGAGATTTGCGTTACGGGTTTTCAACCCGATCCGCTACGCGGATGATGTCCTTGGCTTCCATGATAAGGCCGTAGCTGATCCGGTCGAAGGTCTTGAACACCATGAACGTGCCGCTGCGCTCGTCGGGTAATTTAACCCGCTTCGAGGTCAGACGGTTCATGCCGAAGTAGCCCCGGCTCACGGTATCGTCAATGGTCGCGCCGACGTCGTACACCGCGAGGACATTACCCGGCGCCAGTCCGTCACGCGCGCCGCGGTTGATGACCACCACTTGGTACTGGCCGATTTCGGAGACGCCGTCCGATACCGCCATGATGCGGCCGTCAACCTTCGTCTTCGGCGGACTGGGGATGAAATCGAGCGTCACGTCGACGCCCCCGGCGATCAGCTTGTCGCCCGGCCGCGTTTCGCGCGCCGACTCGGTCAGGATCAGGGTGGTGGGATCGCCGCTGCGGGTCACATGTCCCGAACCGGTGAAAATGCCGTCATAGCCAATGATGCGGTTGTCATCCGGGTCGCGCAGCGGTTCGCCGATGCGCACGATGTTGTAATGCGTGCCAAGCGCCGCCGGATTGGCAAATCCGCGGGCATACATGGTGTCGCCGTCCGAGATGATGACATGCGCGTCCCTGCTGTCGAGTACGTAGGGCGCGCTCCTGATCTGATCCGCGGACAACACCGATGGTTTCGACATGAAGGCGGCGACGGTTTCGTAAGGAATGGTGGTGACCGCCGCCTCCAGCGGTTGGCTGCGCACGCGGGGCTCGACCCGCGCCAGATCGCCGCGCTGCGCCACCCCGCGCGAGACGGTGACCCGCGGTTTGCCGTCGATGTACACCAAGCGCAGCGTGTCGCCCGGGTAAATGAGATGGGGATTTTGGATCTGCGTGTTGACTTGCCAGATTTCGGGCCAATACCAAGGGTCACGCAGGAACACCTTGGCAATGCCCCAGAGCGTGTCGCCACGTTTGACGACATAACTGTCAGGCACGTTGGACGCCAGCACCGGGCCGCCGCCCAGCTGCGCCGCGCCTTGTGGTCTACCCGTATCCGTCGGCGGGACCGCGGAGGGACCGGCGTCTATGGCGGCCTCCATTGCCGTGCGATCGTCGCCGACGACCATGCCTTCTGTGGTGTTGTCGACCGCTGCCAGCGGCTCGGGCGCTGTTCCGGGTCGCTGGGTGCGGCACCCCGCCATCAGCACGATGGATAGGGCTACAGCTAGTAAACGATGGCCATGCATTCTCTAAGCTCCCTTGAGTCACTCGCCGTATGGTGCCGGGCTGGCTGGTATACTGCCGCTCTACCACCAAAGACTGGGACGTATCGCCGGTTTTGCCGCAGAACCGCGCCTGGTGCGTGCTCATAAATGGGCATTAAGTTAAGCAGCGGCGGAACTTTAACAACTATCTTCAGCCGAAAACACGACAGCTCTCTCATTACTCCCATGACCAAGCTCGCAATCCTCGAGTATCCCGACCCCCGTCTCAGGACCACCGCAAAACCGGTCGACGTGGTGGATGATGCGGTGCGTGAGTTGGTCGCGGACCTGCTCGAGACCATGTATGCCGCCAAGGGGATCGGGCTCGCCGCAACCCAATGCGACGTGCACCGGAGGGTGCTGGTGATCGACATCAGCGACGAGCGCAACGATCCCTTGGTGCTCATCAATCCAGAGATCTTGTCGGCCACGGGACGCGGTCCCGGTGAGGAGGGTTGCCTGTCGGTACCGGACATCTACGACAAGGTGCAGCGGGCGACGCACATCCGGGTGCGCGCCTTGGGTCGGGATGGCGCGCCGTTCGAATTGGACGCGGAAGGGCTGCTGGCGGTCTGCATACAGCACGAGATGGATCATCTGCAGGGCAAGCTGTTTGTCGACTACTTATCCGAGCTCAAGCGTCAACTGATCCGCCGACGACTGGAAAAGGAGCGCAAACAGCGCGCCGCGGGCGGCGATTCTCCACCGCTGCCGCGCCGCGCCGCCGCGCCCGGCGCGAGAACTCCCGGCGTCGGAACGCCCGGCACGTCGACTCCGGCCCTTTAAGCGTTTGAACGCCGTTCCGAGCTCCTTGAGGCTGGGCTTCGCCGGCACCCCGCAATTCGCCGTGGCGGCCCTCGATGCGCTGGCGCGGTCGCGGCACACGCTCGCCGCGGTGTTCACGAAACCCGATCGTCCAGCGGGCCGCGGCCGAGCGGTGCAGGCAAGCCCGGTGAAACAGCGCGCAGCCGCGCTGCAAATCCCGGTGTTGCAGCCCGCCACCTTCAAGACGCCGGACGCGGAGGACGCGCTGCGCAGCCTCGCTCTGGATGCGCTCGTCGTCGTCGCTTACGGACTGATCCTGCCGGTCGGAGTGCTCGCCGCGCCGCGGCTGGGCTGCTACAACATTCATGCGTCGCTGCTGCCCCGCTGGCGCGGTGCTGCGCCGATTCATCGGGCCTTGCTGGCCGGGGACACCACGACCGGCATCACCATCATGCGCATGGAAGCCTCACTCGACACCGGTCCAATGCTCGCGGTGCGCACGCTGCCGATTGCGTCCGATGACACGGCTGGAACGTTGCACGATCGGCTGGCGCTCTTGGGTGGCGAACTCATCGTCGAAACCATGGACTCGCTCGCCGCCGGGACTGCGGAGGCCGAGCCGCAGCCGGCGGTGGGAGTCACCTATGCCGACAAGATCAACAAGGCGGAAGCCCGCATCGACTGGAGCTTGGATGCGCAGCGGGTGGTTCGGCAGGTGCGAGCGTTCAACCCGTGGCCCATCGCCGAGAGCCAACTCGGGGGCGCGCAGCTGCGCGTGTGGGAGGCAGAACTCGCGCCGCGCGGGACCGTTGCCGCCCCGGCGGTACCGGGCACCGTGCTCGCGGCGACGAACGCCGGCATCGATGTCGCCTGTGGAGTCGGCGTGGTGCGCATCCGGACGCTGCAGTTGGCGGGACGCAAGCCGCTCGCGGCGGGCGAATTCATCAAGGCGCACCCGCTGCTGGGCGCGCGGCTGACCGGCGCATGAAAAATCCCGCGGCCAGTGCGCGTTCGCTCGCGGGCCATGCGGTGGCGCGGATCCTGCGCGAGGGCGTGACCCTCGATGCGGCCTTACACGACGCCTTGGTCGCCGCGCCTGCGGCGGTGGTGCCGTCGGTACGCTCGCTGAGTTATGGCGCGATCCGCGGCTATTTCCGGCACGAGGCCATTCTCGGCAAGCTGTTGTCGCAGCCGGTGCGCTCGCTCGATCCCCTGGTGCGGGCGCTGTTGTCGGTGGCGCTGTTCGAGATCGAGGATGCGCGCACGCCTGACTACGCGGTGGTAGATGCGGCGGTGACGACTGCGAAGGCAACCGATGCGGCGCGTGCCGGTGGCTTGATCAACGCCGTGCTGCGCCGTTACCTGCGTGAGCGTAAGGCCCTCGACGTGGAGATCGGCCGCAATCCGGCTACCCGCCACGCATCGCCGATATGGCTCGCTGACCGCTACCGGGCCGATTGGCCGGTGCGCTGGACACAGCTGTTGGCGGCAGGCGATACCCAGGCGCCGATGTGGCTGCGGGTGAACAGCCGGCGCTCGAGCGCCGCCGACTATCTCGCCCGGCTCTCGGCCGCCGGTATCGGCGCCCGGGTCGAAGCGCGCGTGCCCTATGCCATCGTTCTGGATGCGCCCTGTGACGTACACGACTTGCCTGGCTTCGGCGAGGGATTGGTCTCGGTGCAGGATCTCGGTGCGCAATGCGTCGCTTTTCCGCTGGCGTTGTCCGCCGGACTCCGGGTGCTCGATGCTTGCGCGGCACCCGGCGGCAAGACGGCGTTGATGGCGGAACGCGAGCCAAATCTTGCTGCCTTGACGGCGCTCGACATCGACCCGCAACGCCTGCTGCGTGTCGGTGAAAATCTCGCGCGCGGCCGCCTGCAGGCGGAAATGATCGTCAATGATGCCGGCCGCCCCGATGCCTGGTGGAATGGCGTGCCGTTCGATCGCATCCTGCTCGATGCGCCGTGTTCCGCGCTCGGCGTGATCCGCCGCCATCCGGACATCCGCCTGCGCAAATCACCGGCCGAGATCGACAAGCTGCCGCTCGTCCAGGCGCGGCTGCTGACCTCGGCGTGGCGCATGCTGGCAAGGGGCGGGCGGCTCGTCTACGCCACTTGCACGGTGACCCGCAGCGAGAATCGCGACGTCGTCACCGCCTTCCTCGAGGGTACACCGGACGCCGCGATCGTGGCCTCTGAGAACTGGGCGGGCTGGCCGGAATTTGGTGAAGCGGACGGCTGCGGGCGGCAGATTCTGCCCGGGGAGGCGGGGTCCGACGGCTTCTATTATGCTGTTTTGACGAAGCAGTGAGCGCGACATCACCGTGAACGCGACCAGAGAATGAACGCCGCCTCGCAACCCCGGCGCACCACCTCGAGTGCTCTGCGCCGGCACTTGATCCTGGCGGTGCTCATGCTGTGCGGCGCATGGCCGCAATCGCCGGCGGCGGCCGAGGGCCTCGAAGGACGCTTCGAAGTGCGCTCGGCGGATCTCGAACTCAAGGATGGCGTGTATCACTTGAACGCGCGCTTGGATCTGCCGGTGAGCGAGGCGGTGCGCCGCGGCCTGACCGATGGCGTGCCGCTCGCGATCGAGCTCGATCTCGACATCGAACGGGTGCGTCAGCTGTTGCCGAATTCGCGCGTGGCGGAGCTGACCCAGCGCTATCACCTGCAGTACAACGCGGTGAGTGCGCGCTACATCCTGCGCAACGACAACAGCGGACAGCAGGAGTCCTTCGGTAACATCGATGCGGCCCTCGATTCCTTGTCGGAGATTCGCGGCCTGCCGGTGCTCGACAAGGCGCTGTTGGCCGTCGACCGCCGCTACGAGGCGAGCGTGCGCGCCAAGGTGGATTACGGCAGCGTGCCGTTCTCGTTGCGGCTCCTGATGTTCTGGGTCAATGAATGGCATCGCGACAGCGATTGGTATACATGGACCTTGCAGCCCTGACCCGCAAGTACGGCTCGACCGTGCTGGGCACCATCGGTGTGGTGCTGTGGTTGGTGGCGTTGTACCTGCTCGGCGAGGCGGTGCAGAACTCCGCGCTGTTTGAGAAATGGCTGCCCTGGATTTTGCTCATCAACATCGCCGGCTTGCTCACGCTGTTCGTGCTGCTCGCCACGAAACTCACCCGGCTGGTGCGCGATTATCGGCGGCATGTGCCAGGGTCGCGCCTCAAGGGCCGCACCGTCGCCATCTTCAGCGCGCTTGCGGTGGCGCCCATCTTGATCGTCTATTACTTCGCTCTGCAGTTCATCAACCGCGGCATCGACAGCTGGTTCGAGGTCGAGGTCAGCCAGGGCCTGCGCGATACGCAGGAGTTGTCGCATGCGGCGATCGAGGTGCGGGTACGCGAGTTTCTGCAGCACACCCAGGTGGTTGCCAGGGAACTGTCGACGTTATCCGATTTCGAGCTGATCGGCACGCTCGACCGCGCGCGGCGCGAGAGCACGGCATTGGAGTTCACGGTGGTCGGTGCCCAGACCCGCATCATCGCCACGAGTTCCGATCAGCCCATGGATTCGCTGCCAGTGCCGGCCACCGATGAAATGATCCTGCAGGTGCGCCGCGGCCGGCCCTACGTAAGCCTCGACACTGATGCCACCGGTGGCTACGTGATCCGCGCCGCGGCGCCTCTCGAAGGCACCGGCAACGCCGGGGCGCGGGTCCTGCTCGCGTTGTATCCGGTGCCACAACAGCTCTCGCAGCTCGCCGACACGGTGCAACGGTCCTACACGCAGTACGGTTCCATGGTGCTGCTGCGGCGGCCGCTGAAGACCACCTTTGTCCTGATTCTGTCGTTCGTGGTGCTGATGTCCTTGATCGCGGCGGTTTACGGCGCGTTCTTCGCGGCGCAACGCCTGGTGCAGCCGGTGCAGGATTTGATCGCCGGCACGCGGGCGGTGGCCAAGGGCAACTACGACACCAAGCTGCCGCTGCCGTCGCGCGACGAACTCGGTTTTCTGGTGACCTCGTTCAACGACATGACCAAGCGCCTGGCGCGGGCGCGCGAGGAGACGCGGCGCAGTCAGCAAACCGTCGAGGCCGAACGCGCGGGGCTCGCGGTGATCCTCGCGCGCCTCTCGACCGGGGTGGTGTCGCTGGAAGCGGATCTGATCGTGCGTACCGCGAACCAGGCGGCGGGCGCGATTCTGGGCGTCGACCTGGAGGCGGCGGTCGGCGGGCGCTTCGACACGGTGGCGAGCGGCAGCACGCTGTTCAACCAATTCCTGGCCGCGGTGAAGCAAAAACTCGACGCGGAACAGCACGATTGGCGCGAGCAGATCGAGCTCATGTCCGATTCGGGCAAGCGGGTGTTGATGTGTGCCTGCACGGAATTGCCTGCCGAGATCGGACGGCCGGGCGTGGTGCTGGTGTTCGACGACATCACCACGCTGCTGCAGGCGCAGCGCGACGCCGCCTGGGGCGAGGTCGCGCGCCGGCTGGCGCACGAGATCAAAAACCCGCTTACACCGATCCAGCTGTCCGCCGAACGGATTCAGCGCAAGTTTGCGGGCAGCATGAACCCGGAGGATGCCCAAATCCTCGAGCGGGCGACGCACACCATCGTCGCCCAGGTGGAGGCGATGAAACAGATGGTGAACGCCTTCAGCGAATACGCCCGCGCGCCGGACATGCACTTCTCGCGCGTCGACCTCAATCAGCTCATCACCGAGGTCGTGGATCTGTACCGCGTCCAGGCCAGCGCCGCGGAACTCAAGATGACGCTCTGCCCGACCCTGCCGACCCTGTCCGCGGACCGCATCCGCATGCGACAGATATTGAACAATCTGGTGACCAATTCAATCGAAGCGTTAGAGGGCCGGGCGGATGCCCGTGTGGAAATCGAAACTCATGTGGCCGACGACGGTCAAAAGCAGCTGGCAGCGATCGTCGTGACCGACAATGGGCCCGGTTTTCAACGCGATCTGATCGGCACTGTTTTCGACCCCTATGTCACCAGCAAGCCGAAGGGCACGGGTTTGGGGCTGGCAATAGTCAAGAAAATCGTGGAAGAGCACGGCGGACGCATAGAAGCGGATAATCAACGCACGGGCGGCGCCCGCGTGCGGATTCTTTTGCCGTTGGGCGAGAATCCGCGGTCCTTGAGTGGCCGTGAACCGCGCAAAGGCGAACATAGGAGAGAACGCGTATGACGGCATCGAGAATTTTGGTGGTCGACGACGAGGCGGATATCCGCGGCCTGCTGAAGGAGATCCTCTCCGAGGAAGGCTACGAAGTGGATGTCGCCGCGGATGCCGGCCAGGCTCGATCGTCGCGTGCGAGCCAGGTACCGGATCTGGTGTTGCTCGACATCTGGATGCCGGATACCGACGGCATTACGCTGCTCCGCGAGTGGTCGTTGACCGACGGTTACGACTGCCCAGTGGTCATGATGTCGGGCCATGGCACGGTGGAAACCGCCGTCGAGGCCACCCGGTTGGGCGCGTTCGATTTCGTTGAAAAGCCGCTGTCGCTGACCAAGTTGCTGCGCACCGTGGAACGCGCGCTCGACGCCGGCCGGCGCAAGAAGCTGTCCGAGCGAACCACCGGTGCCGCGCTGTCGGTGCCCATCGGCAAGAGCAAGGTGACGCAAGCGCTGCGCGACCAGGTGCAGCATGCGGCCTCGAGTTCATCGCCGGTGCTGTTGGTGGGGGAATTGGGGTCTGGCCGGGAGGCCTATGCCCGGTACATGCACTCCCTGAGTCCGCGCTCCACCAAGCCATTTTACATGGTGGTCGCGGCGAGCTTGAACGGTGACCCCGCGGCTGCGCTGTTCGGCCGGGAGCGCGACGGCAGAGTCGAAATGGGCGCGTTCGACCAGGCCGCCGGCGGCACGCTGTACTTGAATGGTCTCGAGGATTTGAGCGTGGACGCGCAGCGTGCGCTCACCGGCGTGATCGAGCAGAACGGCTACACGCGGGTGGGTGGCCGGGAGCTGCTGCCGCTCAATGTGCGCTGGATCAGCTCGGCCCAGGAGAGCTTCGAACTGCGGGCCTCGCCCGAACCCTTCCGGCGCGACCTGTTGACGCACCTCAATGTCATCACCCTGCGGGTGCCGCCGCTGCGGGAATATGCCGAGGACGTTCCTGATCTGCTGCGCTTTTACGTCGACCGGCTGGTCGACGATCAGCATCTGCCGCTGCGCCGGTTCAGCGTCGCCGCGCAGAACCGGCTGCGTAATTATCCGTGGCCGGGCAACGTGGCTGAGCTCAAGAATCTGGTGCAACGGGTGCTCATTCTGGGCGCCGGTGAAGAGATCCGTCTCGAGGAAATCGAACGCGAACTCGCGGTAAAACTGGCGGTCGACGAGCCCCTGGTCAAGCAAGACTTGTTGGCGTTGCCACTGCGCGAGGCGCGCGAGCAATTCGAGCGCGCGTATCTGCAGCAGCAGCTGTTATTGTGCAACGGCAAGGTCGGCCAGCTGGCCAAGCGAGTGGGCATGGAACGGACGCATTTATATCGAAAATTGCGGGCATTGGGGGTCGATTTTCGGCAATTGGGCGAGGATTGAAGCAACCGGGAGCTATCGGGATGAACCTTGGACTAGCGCTGCTGCTGACGACGATGCTGGGTCTGGGACCAGCGGTAGTGCTAGGCGGGGAGGCGGCCGGACTCGCTGCCGAGGCGCCCGTCGCTGCCGCCGGCGACGCCCAAGCAAGCGATGCCTCCATCCTCGAAATGCTGCAGGTGATGGACGCGGAGCAGTTGGTGGCCGGACTCAAGGAACAGGTTAACGCGATGGTCTCGGCGTCGATGCAGCAGGCGCTGCGCGGCAAGAAAATAACGCCCGACGTGCAAGCGGTGATCGGGCGCATGCAGACCAAGATGCTGGCCACGGCTGATCAAATGTTGAGCTGGGATGTGCTCAAGCCGATTTACCTCCGGACTTACCGCCAATCCTTCACTCAGGACGAGATGGATTCCATCATTGCCTTCTACAAGACGCCGGGCGGTCAGGCGCTCATCAAGAAAATGCCGACGGTGATGAAAAATGCGTTCGGCGAAATTCTCGCGATGATCGCACCGATGCAACAGAAATTTCAGCAAATTCAAAGGGAAGCGTTGGATGAACTGAACGCGCTGCCGGCCACGCCGGCAACCCCTAAGACCTGATGCGAAAGAATCGCCGCCGCGCAGCTCAAGGTTGGCTCGAGGGCGCCGATACATCCGTAGGCAAGCCAGGGTTTTGGGTACCTTATGTCAATTACCTCGATTTCTTCGCCGTCGCAGGCTACCGCCTTGGCGTCGCTGTACAACGCCGCGACCTCGGCCCCGACGGGGACCCAGACCGCGAGCACCAGCGCTCCGACCCAGGTTTCGGCGAGCGCCAACACCAGTGCCCCGACGCAGGTCACGGCAAGCTCGGTAGCCTCGACGGTCTCGGCCTTGTCGACGTTGGTGGACCAGTCTGCGAACAGCGAGTTGCTCGGCACTCTGCAAGGGTCATCGACCGCATCAACCCCGTCGACCAACGTGGAAACGAGTTTGAGCGCGGCATTCAGCAAGTTGCTGACCAACCTGGCGGCCAGCAAATCGACGGCCGCGACCACCACCCAGACCTCGAGCACCAAGGCCTCGACGGCTGCCGCCGCGGCGATCAGTTCTTTGGTCACGACCTCGCTGCAAAACCTGCAGAACGGCACCAGCAATTCCTCAAGTTCGACCAGTGCGCTGGGTGGCCTCATCAATACGACCGCGTAGCGCGGTCTGCCACCTAGCACTGACTGCGTTCGCGCTTGCAGTGCAGGCGCCGCTGGCCAGTGCCGACTCGGTCAACAACTATACGGGCTTGCCGGTGTTCCCGTCCCTCAGCCGGGCGGCGATGGACAAGCTCACGAAGACCGACACGCTGGGGCGCTGGTGCTCGCGATTCGCTGCGGAGACTTCGTATCCGCTCGACGCGGTGGAAGAGTGGTATCGCAAGGCGTTGGCCCGGGCCAGCGAGACCGATCTGACCAATGACGCAACCTACAGACCGTATCCCGGGCTCAGTGGGATCAAACTCGCGCTCGGCGTCGATTACGTGACCGTGTTTCGCGTCAGCGGCCAGACCAGCACGTCCATCGAACTGTTCAGGTGCAGCTAGCCGCAGTGAGTCGCGCCGGTGGCGACGCGCGCGCCAGTAGAGGGTGAGGATCCAGGTGACAAGGGTCTCCTATGGGGCACGGTGCGAAGGGGGCCTGCAAGTAACATTGCCCGCATGCGGTAGTATTCAGCATGCGTCATCCGACTTTCCTCGCCCTGTGGGCTGTGTTCGCCGTGGCCGGTGCCGCCCTGGCGGCGGCACCTTCACCCGTTGCAGCGCCGGCTGCCGCGGCTGCTTCCGCTGTGGCGCCCGATGCAAACATTGCGGTGTTGAATGCTGACCAAGTAATCCAAATCTTGGACGAGACGGTCGACTGGTACCGAACGCTGGGCACCCAGCAGCAGAACGCGGGCGAGCCGAGTGACCTGTTGATCCTCTATGCCAACCGGCAGACGGCCGACCAGGTAGTGGGACTTGCCTTCGACATTGCGCGGGCGAATGCCGAGCTCCTGAGCAGCGAGGCGAGTGCCGGGCAGGCGGCGGATGCGTCGCCGACGCTGGCACTGGCCCGTCAACGGGATCAGCTGGACGCGCGGCGCGCATCGCTGCAACAGGAGATCCGTGCGCATCGGGCGAAAGATGCCCAGCTGCCGGAGTTGCAGGGTGAACTCGCGATGCTGGATGCGAGGAAAAATCTGCTCGACACCATGGCGGAATTCGTCGCAGACAGTGACCCGAAAAATGCGGGAGCGGATGCGCTGAAGGCGCATATCGACGCAATCGCAGCGACGGTACCAACCGCCGGCACGCCGGCGGGCCAGGCGTCGTCGGCGTCGGCGACCGCGGCTGCGGCGAGCGGCAGGGCAGCCACCGGGGGCTCGGGGGCTGCCGCCGCGCCGACCACCGCGGAGGGTGCCGCGGCGCTATCGGCACGCGTCGGGATCTGGGATCTCGCCACCAACGTCCTCAAGCTCAAGAACAAGATGAACACCATCGAGTCGATCGAGCGCCACACGGCCGCGCTGGCCGACACGTTCAAACAGATCAGCGTGGCGCCGCTCACACAATTGAAGGCGCTCGCGGCGCAGAGCGACGCCCTGGCGCAGCAAGCTGCGAGTGCCGACAGCGGTGCATCGAAAGCGTTGCGGGGCCAGTTCGACACCCTGGCCTGGCTGTTCAAACAGACCTCCGCGATCCTCATCCCTCTCGCCAAAGAGCAGGTACTGCTGCAGCAGTACCAGCACAATCTCGCCAATTGGGCGGATGCGACCCGCCGTCAGTATGCCGCCGCCTGGGTCGCGCTCGGCATTCGACTGGGATTGTTGGTCGGGGTGCTGGTGGCGGTGTTCGTGCTGGGCGAGATCTGGCGGCGCGCGGTGCACAAGTACGCCCACGAGGTGCGCCGCCGCTACCAGCTGCTGTTGATTCGAAAAATCGTGCTCTGGGCCGTGATCCTTAGCATCGTCGGCCTGAGCTTCGTCACCGAATTGGGCGCGCTGGCGACGTTCGCCGGTCTCATCACCGCCGGTGTGGCGGTGGCGATGCAGAGTGTCTTGGTTTCCGTGGTCGGTTATTTCTTTCTCATCGGCAAATATGGCATCCGGATCGGGGACCGGATCCAGATCGGCACGGTCATCGGCGAGGTGATCGAACTCGGTCTGGTGCGCATGCATCTCATGGAATTGAACAGTCAGGGACCGCTTGGCCCCACGGGCCGGGTGGTGGCGTTCGCCAACCTCATCGTGTTCCAGGCCTCGGGCGGCTTATTCAAGCAGATTCCCGGCGTCAACCTGTCGTGGCACGAGACCACGCTGACGCTGCCGGCGGTGGCTGACTATGCGGCCCTCAAGGTCAAGCTGCTGGCGGCGGTCAATGCCGTGGTGAGCGAGTACGGAGAGGAAATTGCACGGCAAACCCGTGAGATCGGCCGGACCACGGCATCCCTCTCGGTCAGCGAGGCGACGCCGCAGGTGCAGATGCATCTTGCCGACGGTCGAATGCAGGCGCTGATCCGCTATCCCGTCAATCTCAAGCACGCCAACGAGATCGAGGAACGGGTATCGGCGGCTCTGCTGCAGGTCATCGCGGATCATCAGCCCGCGCCGCCCTAGTCGCCGACGCGGATCACCAGCACATCGACGTCGGCCTTGCGCAAGGTGGCGCGCAGTTTGTTGAGGTCGTCGAGATTGGAGATGGGGCCGATGCGGATGCGATGCCACGTGTCATTGTCGACGGACACCTTCTGCACCTTCGATTCGACGCCCTGTAGGGCGAGCTGGGCGCGAACCCGATCGGCGTCGGCAAAATTCTTGTACGAGCCGGCCTGCAGGACGTAGGTGCCGCGGCGCGTTTCGGGCACGTCGCGCACATCGCGCTTCACGTCCTTCTCCTTCTCGGGCACGACCACTTCGAACTTCGGCAGTTGATCGTAAAAGTCGTAGCTCTTGACCGGCTCGTCGAGCCCGCCGGATTCGCCGGCGTCGCCCTCGGGGGCTTCGGTGTTGCGCAGTTTACGCTTGCCCGACTTGGTGGCTGCCACCGTGGGCGCGTCGGGTTGGCGATCCTTCATGTAGACAATGGCCGCCACACCGAGGCCCACACCTAGACCGCAGATGGCCCACAGCAAGCCGGCGAAGCGTGCGGGCGCTTTGCGTTTGGGCTTGTAGTCCCTGGGAATGCGCCTCGCGGCCACCGCTGACTGACCTGGACGCTACATGGTGTCGGGCGCGGTCACGCCCAACAATGCGAGGGCATTGCGGATCACGATCTGGGTCGCGAACGCCAGCGTGAGCCGCGCATCGCGCAGTGCCGCAGCGTCGACGATGAATTGATGTGCGCTGTAATAGCTATGGAAATCATTGGCCAGATCGCGCAGGTAATGCACCAGCGTGTGCGGAGCGCGTTGCACGGCACATTGCTGAATGATGTCCGGATACCCGGCGAGTCGTTTGATGAGGTGCAATTCCTGCGGCTCGACGAGGGCCGCCAGCGACTCAAGGCCGCGCGCTGCGTCGTATTCGATGCCGCGGTCGTGGAGCTGGCGCCGCACGCTCGACACGCGTGCGTGCGCATACTGGATGTAATACACCGGGTTGTCGTTGGAGCGCGCCTTGGCGAGTTCCAGATCGAAATCCAGGTGCTGATCGTTGCTGCGCATCACGTAGAACAGGCGGGCAGCGTCGTTGCCCACCTCCCCGCGCAGCTCGCGCAGCGTGACGAACTCCCCCGAGCGAGTCGACATCTGGGCTTTCTCACCGCCGCGGAACAACGACACGAATTGCACCAGCCGCACTTCGAATACCTCGGGCGAGCCGCCGAGCGCGGTCAGGCCGGCGCGCAGCCGCGTGATGTACCCATGGTGATCGGCACCCCAGATGTACAGCAGATGTTCGAAGCCGCGCTCGAGCTTGTTGCGGACGAAGGCCAAGTCCGAGGCGAAATAGGTCTTGATGCCGTTATCGCGCACGATCACGCGATCCTTCTCGTCACCGTAGGCGGTGCTCTTGAACCACAGTGCGCCATCCTTGCGATAGGCGTGGCCGGCCGCTTCGAGGGCGTTGACCGCCGTGTCGATGGCGCCCGAATCGCTCAACGAGCGCTCCGAATACCAGGACTGGAAAGTCACGCCGAACTCCGCGAGGTCCTCGCGGATGTCGCTCAGGATGCCGTCGACGGCATGGTCCAATACGCTGCGAAAGGCCGCGCCGCCCAACAGCGTCCGCGCACGCACGATCAGCGCATCGACGTAGATATCCTTGTCGCCGCCCTCGGGCTCGTCCGCGGGCAGACCCGCGAATACCGCGGCGGCCGCGTGGCGCAGGGAATCGCCGCGAGCCGCATGCAGACCGGCGGCGATGGCGCCGATGTAGTCCCCGCGATAGCCGTTCGCCGGAAACGTGAATCGCTCACCGCAGCGCGTGAGGTAGCGCAGCCAGGTGCTCACCGCGAGAATCTCCATCTGTCGACCGGCGTCATTGATGTAGTACTCGCGCGTTACCCGGTAGCCCGTGGCCTCGAGCAGATTGGCAACGGTGGCACCGAAGGCGGCGTGCCGTCCGTGGCCGACGTGCAGCGGGCCGGTGGGATTAGCGGAGACGAATTCAACCAGCACGGAATGGCCGCCGCCGAAGTTCGAGCGGCCGTAGTCTGCGTTCTCGCGCAGGATGCGGCCGACCTCGGCGTGGTAGGCGGCGCCCGCAAGAAAAAAATTGATGAAGCCGGCCCCCGCGATCTCGACCTTGGTGACGGCCGGGTCGGAGGGTAAGCCTGCGACCAAGGCCTCCGCGAGCTTGCGCGGATTTTGGCGGGCGGTCTTGGCGAGCCGCAGCCCTAAGTTGCTGGCGAAGTCACCGTGATCGGCATCGCGGGTGCGCTCGACCTCGATGTCGATGGCACGCGCGGCCGCCGGCACCAATGACTCGGGCAATTGGTCCAAGGCGTGGCGTAACAAGCGCTCGATGAGGGTTTTCATAACGCTGCGCAGTCTACCGCAAACCGCCCGTGCCGCCGGCGCTTGCCTTCAATCGACTTCCAGCGGATCGACGTCGATGGACCAGCGCAGACCGGTGGGACCCTGCAGCGTTTCCACCAGCGGCAGCCAGCGGGCGAGGAAGCGCTGCAGCACGGCGCGGGTCGCGGTCTCGATCAGCAGATGCGCGCGAAAATGGTCGGCGCGGCGCGCGATCAGTGCGCTCGCGGGGCCCCAGATCTTGATGGCAGGGTCGCGCAGTGCGTGGCCGGCCTCCGCCGCCGTGCGCAGAAAGCGGTCCAATCCTACAGTGTCCTTGGCCTCGCCGCGCAGCATCGCAAGTCGCGAATAGGGCGGCCAACCGGCGGCGCGCCGTTCCGCCAGCGCGCCGCCGGCGAATCCCTCGTAGCCCTCGGTGATGAGCCGGGTGAGCAGCGGATGCTCTGGAAATTCGGTCTGGATCAACACCTCGCCGGGGCGCGCGGCGCGGCCGGCGCGACCCGCCACCTGGGTGATGGTTTGCGCCAGGCGCTCGGTGGCCCGATAGTCGCTGGCAAACAGTCCCTGGTCGGCGTCAAGGATCACCACCAGGCTCACCTCGGGGAAGTGATGGCCCTTGGTGAGCATTTGCGTACCGACAAGAATTCGCGCTGCGCCACTGTGCACCCGTTCGAGCACCGCCTCCATGGCGCCGCGGCCGCTGGCGGTGTCGCGATCGAGGCGGGCCAGGGGTGCGTCGGGAAAAAGTCGGGCCAGCGTTTCCTCGACCCGCTCGGTGCCCTGGCCGACCGGGTTCAATGGCTGGCCGCAGGCGCCGCAGGCGAGGGGTATGGTGGCGTGCGCGCCGCAGTGATGGCAGCGCAATTGCGCCGCGCGCCGATGCAGCGTCATGCGTGCATCGCAGTGCGCGCAGGGTGCCACCCAGCCGCAGGCGTTGCAGAACAGCGAGGGGGCATAGCCGCGTCGGTTGAGGAACACGATGACCTGGCCACCGGCGGCGAGATGCGTCTTGATGGCCTGCATGGCGGGTTGCGAGAGTCCCTGATCGCTGGCGTGTTTGCGCAGATCCACCAGCGCCATGTGCGGTGGGCGCGCTGCGCAGGGGCGCTGTGGCAGCAACAACCGGGAATAGCGCGCCTGCGCGACGTTATCCAGGGTTTCGAGCGACGGTGTGGCCGAGCCCAAGATGATCGGCACGTGTGCTCGCTGCGCCCGCCATACGGCCAGATCCCGGGCCGAATAGCGGAAGCCCTCGTGTTGTTTGTAGGAGGCGTCATGCTCTTCGTCGACCACGATCAGCGTGAGTCGGGGCATGGAGGTGAACACCGCGGAGCGCGTGCCGATGACGATGCGCGCGTGGCCGGCATGCGCTGCGCGCCAGGCGTCGCGCCGGGCGGTGCCGACGAGCGCCGAGTGCAGCACCGCGATGCCGGCGCCGAAGCGGCCCAGAAAGCGCTGGACCAGTTGCGGCGTCAGGGCAATTTCGGGCACCAGCACCAGGGCCTGGCCGCTGTGTGCGATGGCCGCGGCGATCACCCTCAGGTAGACCTCGGTCTTGCCACTCCCGGTCACGCCGTACAGCAGGTGAGCGGCAAAGCCACCCAACGACTGGGTAATGGCATCGACCACGGAGGCTTGCGCGGTGGTGAGCGTCACGTCGCTCGGCCGCACGTCGAGCGGGGCGGCCGCCGGCGCGACGCGGGTCGCGGTCACCCAGCCGCGCTTGGCGAGCGCGCGCAACTCTGCCTGATTGAATACGGCCTTGATCTCCTCGCTGGTCGCGGCGGGCATGCTGCCTTCGCCTGCTGCAGTGCGCGCGCCGAGCCAGGCCAGGAGGGCGCGCTGCTGCGGACCCCGGCGATTCGAGGGGGCGATGAGTTCGTGCCGCCCGGCCGCAGTGAGCGTCCAGGATTCGATGCCGTCGCCGGCGGGCTGCCCTTCCCGCAGGCTGACCGGCAGTGCCGCGGCAATCACCTCGCCAAGCGCGTGGTGGTAATAATCTGCCGCCCAGCGCAGCAGCTCGAAGGTAACCGGATCGAACACCGGGACCTCGTCCAGGATCTCGACCGCCGTCTTCAGCTTCTCGGGAGCCACGGCGGACGTGGCGCTGGTGCCGACCAGCACGCCCACCAGGTTGCGCCGGCCGAAGGGTACGCGGACACGGATGCCGGGGCGCAGCGTCAGCGGTGCCGATGCGGGGTTGGAACCAGTCACCGGGCATTGATAATCGAAGACGCGGCGCAGCGGCATATCGAGCGCAATCTGCAGGATCAAGGCGATCCCTTTGTGCACAAAATCTGTGGATAAGTCTGTTGAGAAACAGGGATCATTAGCCCTAAGTGCCCGTTCTATTTCGGGGTCCAATCAAATTGGTGGAAAACTACTCGAAATGCAATAGAACCCATTAAATTCATGGGGTTACGGCACCCTCTACATCTCAGGCTGAGGTGTGTCTTGCAAAAATTTCAGTGGATGTCACACGCTATGTGCGTAAGTCGCTGATCTTGCGCAGCTCGTGGGTTGGGTGGGATCGTCAGGCGAGGCGTCAACCGCTGTCAGATTCGAGCGTTTATACACCGTATGGGCCAGGTCGTCGACGCCATCATGAGGACGAGATATGCCGCGCTTTGATACGCTCCACGCCGCTTGGATGGTCTGGGATGTTCCGGCCCCAGCAGGCGGGGGAGCGGTTCTGGAGCATACGCAAGACCTGAATCAATTTTTGGCCGAGATCGAGCGCCGCGCGTTTCGCATGGCGCAGATGGCGCTTCGCGACCCTGACGATGCGCTGGACGTAGTCCAAGATGCGATGCTCAAGCTGGCCCGCAGTTATGGCACGCGGCCGAGCACCGAATGGCGGCCGCTGTTCTATCGCATCCTGGAAAACGGGATTCGCGATTTGCAGCGGCGCCGGACGGTGCGCAAGAAATTCATGGTGTGGTTGCCGGGGCCGAAGGATGATCCCGACAATGAAGCGATGGATCCGCTCGACTCGGTGGCGGACGGCGGCCCGGATGCGCCCGAATTGATGATGCAGGATCAGGCCATGCAGCAACTCGAATCGAGTCTGCGGGCGCTGCCGGCGAGGCAGCGCGAGGCCTTCATGCTGCGCAACTTCGAGGGCCTCGACGTGGCGGAAACGGCGAAGGCGATGGGCTGCTCGGAAGGCAGCGTGAAGACGCATTACTCGCGTGCAGTGCATAGCTTGCGCGAACAGCTCGGTGAGGTTTGGTGATGCAGGACGAAGCCGCACATTCCGCGGATACCGCATTGGAGAAACGCAGCCGCGCTTTGTTCCAAGAAAGCGTCGAGAGTGTCGACTTCGCGATGCGCTCGCGGCTGACCCGGGCGCGTCATGCCGCCTTGCAGGCGGCTGGCGGTCCCAAGCGGCGCGGGCGCTTCCTGGGCGTGAGCGTGTGGAAGCCGGTTGCCGGCGTGGCGGCTGCCGCGCTGCTCGGGGTTGCGCTGTGGTACGGCCCGCTCTCGGGTACCCTATCGGGAAACCATGGGGTGACGAGTGACAGCCAGAACACCTTGGACGATTTGGATATCGTCGCGTCGAGCGATCCGGGCTCCGTCGATGCCATCGATATGCTGCAGGACGACCTCGATTTTTATGACTTTGCGGATAAGGCAGCGAACACGGGGCCGCCAGCCTAAGTTGCAGTTGGGGTGAAGTGGGCGGGCACATGGCTCGGGCTGTGCGCGGGCGTGTGCACGGCTGTTGTCGCCGGACAGCCACCCCAGGCGCCGCCACCGAGTCCGCCGCCTGCGGCTGCGCCAACCGCGGGCGCGCCGCATACCGCGCCGCCGGTTGACCCGGCCGACGATGAGTTCATCGAGTTTTTGGGCGCGGACGATGTTGGAGATGCTGCTTGGTGGGAATTTTTAAAGAAGTCGGCACCGGGCAAGGATCCGCCAAAACCCGCAGCGCCGCCGCAGGATGCAAAATGACGATGAGGTGTGCCGTTCTCTGTGCGGGTCTGTTCGTTGCGTCCGCGACCATATCCTATGCGCAGAGTTCGCCGCCTGTGGATGCCGCGCCGGTCGCGCCGTTCGCGGCACCCGCTGCTGGGCCACCCGCACCGCGGCCATGGAGCTCCCTGTCACCAGAACAGCAGCAACTGTTGCAGCATTACCAGGGCAAGTGGGACTCGCTACCGGCCGATCGCCAGCAGTCGCTGGCGAAGGGCAGTCAGCGCTGGCTGACGATGACCCCCGAGCAGCGTGCGAGTGCGCAGCAGCGGTTTAGTCAGTGGCGTGCGATGCCGCCGGAGCAGCGCCAGGTACTGCGCCAACGTTGGCAGCAATTCAAAAGTCTGCCGCCCGAGGAACAACAGCGGGTGCGCGAAAACTTTCGCCGCTTTCGGCAGATGCCGCCGGAACGTCGCATGGAGCTGCGCCGCCAATGGCATCAGATGAGCCCGGAGCAAAGGCGCAGCGTGATCCAGCGGCGCGCACCCCCGCACCGCTAGGAGCTTGGCGATTTGCCTCGCGCAAGTAATAATACCGGGCGCTTAAAAACAGGGAGGAATTTCGACCATGACGACGTCGCGCGTTGCTTTGCATTCTGCGGTGGCCCTGATTCTCGGTTTGGTAGCCGCCGAGCTGACCCCGGATCTTGCACTGGCAAAGGATGAGCCGCCGCCCGTCATCCCGACCTGCGCCAAGAAATTTGGCACGTTGGCGGTGAAAGAGCCGGAAAACAATTGGTGGACCGCCTTTCAGCTCGAATCGCCGGCCGCGCTCATCAAGGTGTATGTCGCGCAGTCGAAATGTTTCACCCTGGTGGACCGCGGTAAGGGTTTGGAGGCCGCCCAGGCGGAGCGCGCGTTGGCCGCGAGCGGCGAAGAGCGTGTCGGCTCGAACGTCGGCAAGGGGCAGATGAAGGCCGCGGATTACGTGCTGATACCCGACATCGCGAGCAAGAACAACAATTCCGGGGGCACCAATATCGGCGGCATGGTGGCCGGCTTCATCCCCCATGGTTTCGGTGCGCTGATCGGCGGGATCAGCTTGAAGAGCAAGACCGCGGACGTGGTGCTGACGCTCACCGACGTGCGCTCGACGGAACAGGTGTCCCTGGAACAAGGGCACTCGAAGAAAACCGATCTCGGTTGGGGTGCCGGCGGCGGCGGATTTTTCGGAGCCTTTGCCGGTGCCGGGGCGAGCAGCTACGCGAACACCGAAATCGGCCAGGTGATCTCCAGGGCCTATCTCGACGCCTACATCAAGATGATCGCCGACGTGCAGGCCACTGCGCCCGATGCCAAGGCCGACAACGTGCAACAGGCCGTCACCATGGCCAAGCCCGGCAAGCTCTACGAGCAGTCGAACTTGCAATCCAAGGTGGTGCGGGATCTCGATCCGGGGATGATGCTCTACCCCACGGGCGAGAAGGTCGGTGTGTGGTGGAAGGTCAACGATGAACTCGGCAACGAAGGCTGGGCGGTGTCGACGAACTTCCAGCTCGCGCACTAGCTCACCGACTGTAGTCAGGGTACGCCGGGCGCACGGGTGTGCTCGGCGGATGTGCCTTTAGCTCGCGCAGCGCCAGTGCCACGGCGGTTTCCAATTGCGGGTCGTGACCTTCGCTGACCGCCTTCGGATCCTGCTCGACCGGGTAGTCGGGATCGACACCGTGGTTTTCGACATCCCATTCGCCCTGCGGCGAGAAAAACGCGACGCTCGGGCTGGTAACTTGGCCACCGTCCATCAAGACGGGGATCTCGCCGATGCCCACCAAGCCGCCCCAGGTGCGTTTACCGACCAGCGGCCCGAGTTTCGCCTGCCTGAACAGCCACGGCAAGGCGTCGCCGCCGGAGCCCGACACTTCATTCGCGATCATCACCTTCGGGCCGTAGATGCCGGCATTCGGCGTGTGTTCGATGATGCCGTAGCGGGGTGCCCAGTACGCCTCGATGCTGCGCTTCATGACTTCGATCATGTAGTCGGCCACCTGGCCACCGCCGTTGAAACGCTCGTCGATGATCGCGCCGTTCTTCTCCGTCTGGGCGAAGTAATAGCGGTTGAAGCTCGAGAACCCGTCAGCGCCGGTGTTCGGCAGATACACATAGGCGAGCTTGCCGCCGGAGAGTTGGTCGACGCGTTGGCGATTCGCATCGATCCAGTCGATGTTACGCAGAGAAGCCTCGCTGCCCGTGGGGACCACGGTGACATCGCGGGCGGCGCCGCCGCCGGCGGGCGCGATGCGCAGGCTGATGGCGCGATCGGCCGTGCCCTCGAGGGGCTGCTGTATGTCCATCCCGGCGCTGACGTCCATGCCGTTGATCGAGAGGATGCAATCACCGGCGCCAAAATTCAGGCCGGGCTCCGCCAGCGGTGCCTTTGCGTGCGGATTGAATTCGCCGCCGGAGTAGATCTTCGCCAGGCAGTAGCGTCCGTTACGCACGACGTAGTCGGCACCGAGCAGCCCGCCGGCAATGCGTCGCGCGTGCGGTATGCTGCCGCCGGTGCCGCGCAAATGGCCGACCGACATGGGGCTCAGCATTTCCTGAAATAGGTAATTCAAATCCGCGCGGGTGGTGAGCGCCGCGGCATAGGGCTCGAGGCGCTTCTCGTCCGCCAGCAGCGGCGCGCCGTGGAAGTGCGGGTCATAGAAGTAGGCGCGCTCGATGCGCCACACCTCGTGATACATCTGCAGCCATTCGGCAGGCGGATCGATGCGAATCTGCATCGCCGCCAACGACAGGGTGCCGTCGCCGGGCTTGACCGGCGCAGTGGCCGGTACGATCACCCAGGTGGGCTTCGGATCCTCACCGCCCAAGTCCGCCGGCCCCTCGGGATTCCGGTTCGAAACACCGAGCAGCATTTTCTCGCCGTCGGCGGACAGTTCGATGCTCTCGATGCGCTCCGCCAGTTTCTCGGTCTTGCGATCGTCGAGCGTCCAGCGGCTCAAGGTACCGGCGCGGTCCTCGTAGCGGCCGTATTCGCTTTGCACCAGGAAGTACACGCTGCCATGGTTGCCGGTGGCCAGCGCGGTGTAGGCGGCCGTGGGCAGGGGCAAGGCCACGATTCTCGAACCGATGCCGTTCAAGTCTATTTTAGTCGCGCCCGCAGTGGCGGCCGCTACCGTGGTCGTCGCCGCCGAGGATTTCCTGCCGGCGGCCCGTGCCGGTTCGTCGCTGGCAGATGCCGCGTCGGCGTCGCCGGATTTCGCTGGCTTTGCAGAGCTCGCCTTCTCGTCGTCCAATTCCGGCGCCAGCGGCGAGGGCTGGTTCGCCGCCAGTACCACGGCGTAGATGTTCGAACGCACCTCGTACAGATCGCTGGTCATGTCGAGGCCGTCGGACGCGGCGCCGGCATTGGTGCTGGCAATGAAGTACAGATACTTGCCGCCGCGATCGAACGCCGGGAGTCGCGAGTCCGCCAGCGGATCGGTGACCGGTGTCGATCTGGCGGTGTCGAGCGAATAAAGGAACAAGGCGTGCAGATGGTTCGAGAGCGAGCGCGGGTACGCGATCCAACGGGAATCGGGCGACCAGGCGAGGTCGTAGCTGCGATCGGAGAAACCGCCGTAGACATCCTTGCCGTTGATGATGCTGAGCTTGCCGGTGACCGTGTCGAGCACGTAAATGTTGAGCCGGTTGTCGTGGAAGGCGATTTTCTTGGAATCGGGCGACCATTTCGGCTCGAAGAAATAGGCGGGTTCCGCGGCCAGCGGGAATTTTCGCACCGGCGTGGCGCCCGCCACCGCCGCGCCCAATTGCGGCGCGATGTGCAGCGCGTACAAGCCCGACTCATCGGAGAAGTAGGCAATCGATTGGCCGTCCGGCGACCAGGCCGGTGAGCGCTCCATCACGCCGGGCGTGCCGGTGATGTTGCGCGTAGGGCCGCTCTTCAACGGCACCGTGAGGATTTCGCCGTGTGCTTCCATCGCGGCGCGCACGCCGGTGGGCGAAATCGCGACGTGGTCGATTTCTGCCGCCACGGATCTGATGGTCGAGCGGACCTCCGGCAGATCAGCGTCGATGGAGATCGGCACGCGGTGCGATTGACCGGTGGCCGTATCGTACAGGTGGATTTCGCCTAATTGATCATAGACCAAGGTCGCACCGTCACCGGCGAGGCTGCGGATGTCGGGGCCGGCGTTCGCCAGTGCCGTGGCGACCTGCTTGGTGGCGGGGTCGTAGCGGAAGATTCCGATATGCCCGGCGCGCCCCGAGAGAAAGTAAATCTGCCGGCCGACATACACGGGGAAAAAATCCGATGCCTTGTCATGCGGAATTTCCACCGAATCGAGTCCAGGGAGCGAGGTCAGCCAGATGGTGCTGGCGCGGCCGCCGCGGTAATTGCCCCAGGCGACGTACGCGGTGTAGTCGAAGCCAAAGGCGGGCGATAGCGGTGAGTAGGCGATTTGCGAGGCATCGGGCGAGTATTGGCCCTCGTAGGCCATGGGCAGTGGCAGCCGCGTCGCGTCGCCGCCGTTGATGGGCACGGAGTAGAGCTGCGTGTAGCGGCTCGCGGATTCCCGCGTGGAACGGAACAGGATGCGGCTCCCGTCCGGAGTAAACCCCACAGCGACATCCGGCGCCGGATGATAGGTAACCCGGTGCGGCAGCCCGCCGCCGGCGGGAATCGTGAACACATCCGTGTTGCCGTCGTAGTCGCCCGTGAAGGCGATGGTGTTGCCGTCCGGTGAGAAGATCGGCGCAGTCTCGAGTCCAACGCCGTTGGTCAGGCGGGTGGCGCGGCCACCGCTGCGCGGAACGGTCCACAGGTCTCCCGCATAGACGAAGGCGATCAGTTCCCGGCTCAGCGTCGGCGTATGCAAGAGTGGTGGCGCTACGGCCGCCCGGATCACGGTCGGGTGCAAGCCCATCACGCCGACAAGTGCCAGTGACCCGAGCAAACGATGCATGCGACGAGCCTATCAGGTTCGCCAGCAAATGTTCTTGTTCCTGCATTGCACGCTATAATAGAAGGCTTTACGACGCGACCGTCACTAACACTTAAGCGCACGCGCGGGTCGCTCATTCAAGGGTGGGGGAACTTGATAATATGTCGCAATCCATAGGGGTACCGAAAGAAGTTTTCCCGGGCGAGAAGCGCGTCGCGACGGTGCCCGACGTCGTCCAGAAACTCATCAAGCTCGGGTTCTCCGTGGCCGTGCAATCCGGAGCCGGCGCGGCGGCCAGCATCGACGATGACGCCTATCGCGCTGCCGGCGCCAGCATCGTTCCCGATGCGGCGAGCCTGTGGTCCGGCGCGGACATCATCTTCAAGGTGCGGGCCCCCAGCCGCGATGAGGTGAATCTCCTTCGCGAGGGCGGCACGCTGGTGAGCTTCATCTGGCCCGCCCAGAATCCGCAACTGCTGCAGGCGCTGGCCGCCAAGCAGGCCACGGTTCTGGCGATGGACAGCGTGCCGCGCATCTCGCGGGCACAGAAACTGGACGCGCTGTCCTCGATGGCCAACATCGGGGGTTACCGCGCGGTGATCGAGGCGGCACACGAGTTTGGCCGGTTCTTCACGGGACAAATCACCGCCGCCGGGAAGGTTCCGCCGGCCAAGGTATTCGTCATCGGCGCAGGCGTCGCCGGACTCGCGGCCATTGGCGCCGCCAACGGCCTCGGCGCCATCGTTCGCGCGAACGATACGCGAGCCGAGGTCGGAGACCAGATCAAATCGCTGGGCGCGGAATTCGTTCCGGTCGAGTACGTCGAGGAAGGCAGCGGTGGCGGCGGTTACGCGAAGGTCATGAGTGAAGGTTTCCAGAAAGCGCAGCGCGAACTTTTCGCAAAGCAGGCGAAGGAGGTCGACATCATCATCACGACGGCGTTGATCCCGGGCAAACCGGCACCGAAGTTGATCACAGCTGAGATGGTGCAGTCGATGAAGCCCGGCAGCGTCATCGTCGACATGGCGTCCGAACAGGGTGGAAACTGCGAATTGACCGAGCCCGGTAAGGTGGTCGTCAAGCATGGCGTCATCATCATCGGCTACACGGATTTGCCGAGCCGGTTGCCGACGCAGGCGAGCAACCTATATTCGACCAATCTGTTCCGTCTGTCGGAAGAACTGTGCAAGGCCAAGGATGGCGTGTTCAACGTCAATATGGACGACGAAGTCATCCGCGGCACGACCGTCGTCAAAGAGGGGACCGTGACTTGGCCCCCACCCGTCCCGAAGCTGTCCGCCGCTCCGGCTGGCGCAGCATCGGCGAAACCGGACATCAAGCCGGCGGCGAGCGCCAAGAAAGGCCACGGTGCCGGTGGCGAACCGATGTCGGCGGGTGCGATCACCGTCATCTTCGCTATTGCGGCGGTGTTGTTCGCACTGATCGGCGTGTTCGCGCCGCCCGCGTTTCTCGGCCACTTCACGGTGTTCGTGCTGGCGTGTTTCATCGGCTATATGGTCGTGTGGAACGTCACCCCCTCGCTGCACACGCCGCTGATGAGCGTCACCAATGCGATCAGCAGCATCATCATCATCGGCGCGCTCGTGCAGATCGCCCCGCCGGTGATCGACGCCGTGACCCCGGCTGAAATGCGGCCCGATGTCATCATCCGCTGGCTCGCGGTCGTCGGCATCGCGCTGACGGCCGTCAACATGTTCGGTGGCTTTGCGGTGACCCGCCGCATGCTGTCGATGTTCCGGAAGTAAGGGAGAATAATAATGTCGGGGAGTTTGACCTCGGTCGCCTACATCGCGGCCACCATCCTTTTCATCCTGAGTCTCGGCGGTCTGTCGAACCCGGAGACTTCCCGACGCGGCAACTTGTACGGCATGATCGGCATGAGCATCGCGGTCCTGGCCACGATCCTGGGGCCGCGGGTGAGCGCTCAAGGGATTTCGTGGATAGCCGGGGCCCTCGTCGTCGGCGGTGCGCTCGGGCTGTATCTGGCGCGCTCCGTGCAAATGACCCAGATGCCCGAACTGGTTGCGTTCATGCACAGTCTCGTCGGTCTGGTCGCGGTCGTCGTCGGCTACGCGAGCTTCATCGATCCTTCGGCGGCTCTCGATATGAGCGCGGCCGAACAGGGCATTCATCACGTCGAAGTCTACCTGGGCGTGCTGATCGGCGCGGTAACGCTGTCCGGATCGGTGATTGCGTTCGGCAAATTGTCGGGCCGCATCGGCGGTAAGCCGCTGTTGCTGCCGGCCCGCCACTGGTTGAACCTGGCCCTGTTGCTCGGCGTCATCGCCTTAGGCTACGTGTTCTTGAGCGCATCATCGATCGAGTCGGGCATGCAGCCGCTGATCGCGATGACGGTGCTCGCCCTGGTGTTCGGCGTGCACATGGTGATGGCGATCGGCGGCGCCGACATGCCGGTGGTCGTCTCCATGTTGAACAGCTATTCCGGCTGGGCGGCGGCGGCCACGGGGTTCATGCTGTCGAACGATCTGTTGATCGTCACCGGCGCATTGGTGGGTTCGAGCGGCGCAATCCTTTCGTACATCATGTGCAAGGCCATGAACCGAAATTTCTTCAGCGTCATCGCCGGCGGCTTCGGCGGCGGGGCGGGTGCACCGGCAAAGGGCGGCGGCGTAGCCGAGCCCGCGGGAGAGGTGGTCGCGGTGAGCTCCCAGGAAACGGCCGATCTGCTCAAGGAAGCGGCCAGCGTGGTCATCGTTCCGGGCTATGGCATGGCCGTCGCCCAGGCGCAGCACACCGTCTACGAGATCACCAAATATCTGCGCGAGAAGGGCAAGAACGTCCGCTTCGCGATTCACCCGGTGGCCGGGCGCATGCCGGGGCACATGAACGTCCTGCTCGCGGAGGCGAAGGTGCCCTACGACATCGTGTTCGAGATGGACGAAATCAACGACGACTTTCCGCAAACCGCCGTCGCCATGGTCATCGGCGCCAACGATATCGTCAATCCGAGCGCCCAGGATGATCCTTCGAGCCCGATCGCCGGCATGCCGGTACTGGAGGTCTGGAAGGCGCAAACTACGATAGTCATGAAGCGCAGCATGGCGTCGGGCTATGCCGGCGTCGACAATCCGCTGTTTTACAAGGAAAACAACCGGATGCTGTTCGGTGACGCCAAGAAAATGCTGGACGAGGTGCTGGCGGCGCTAAAGAGCTGAGCCTTTTAACAATAGCGCGTATCTCGCCAAACGTTGAATTATGGCATAAGAGTCGTCTATCTTAACGAGGGTTATGGAGAGGACACTGCAACAGAATCCGGGTACGTTGGATTGGGAGGACGACCTCGCGGTCGTGGCTCAGGAGTATCCATTGTCCCAACAAATCCTGCGTACCGACATCTCCGGAATGCCGCTCGAGTGGGTGGACTATCGGGAGGCGGCCCGCCTTTATCACACGGAACAGGTGGCCTATACCTGCGGCTCCTTGCTGTACCGACTGTATGGCGGCACCTGCGCCAAATCGGGATTGCGCACCACCGTCGATGTGAATTCCATCATCGCGACTCATGGTCATACGGGAAACCCCGGGAATTTGCGCGGCGCGGCCTATACGCCGCCGCTCAACAACCAGACGCTGTTCCGCCGTGATGCCTATCTGTGCTTGTACTGTGGCGCACGCTTTCCGTACAGCCTGCTGTCCCGGGACCACGTCACTCCCTTCAGCCGCGGTGGCCAGGATGTGTGGGGCAACGTGGTGTCGGCCTGCCGCCGCTGCAACAATGCCAAGGCGTCGCGTACTCCGGAACAAGCGGGCATGGAACTGCTCGCGGTGCCGTTTACGCCGACCTATGCCGAGTACATCTTTTTGAAGGGGCGCCGCGTGCTCGCCGACCAGATGCAGTATCTGATCGCACATTTCCCGCGAGCCAGTCCGCTGCACGAACGCATGCAACGCTGGCCGATGTAACCGGTAGACTGGGCGAGTGCAAACCGGCTCCACATCCGGCGTCGTTTATCACGTCGACGCCAGTTATTTCATTTTCAGGGCATATCACTCGATGCCGCCGGACATGATGGATGCGGACGGCAATGCCACCCATGCCCTGTACGGCTTCGCCCGTTTCATCTCCGACCTGCTCGAGAATGTCCGGCCCGAACGCATCGGCGTTGCCTTCGATGCCTGCCTGCGCAGCGAAACCTCGTTCCGCAACGGCATCTATCCGGCCTACAAGGCCAATCGCGAAGCACCACCCGCCGATCTGCTGCGGCAGTTCGAACTGTGCCGCGAGTTCTGCCGGCACATGGGGCTCAAGGAGTTCGCGAGCGCCGAATACGAGGCCGACGACATCATCGGGACGCTGGTCGTGCACGCACGGCGGGCGGGCTTGCGCAACGTGGTGGTCACCCGCGACAAGGATCTATCGCAGTTGATCCGCGACGGTGATGTTTTCTGGGACTATAGCGGCAACGCCCGCTACCACTACGATGACATCGGCGCGCGCTTCGGCGTGATTCCTGAATTGATTGCCGACTTTCTGGCGCTGACCGGCGACGCCGTGGACAACATTCCGGGTGTGCCCGGCATCGGCAAGAAAACCGCGGCCGAGCTGTTTGCCAGCTTCCGCTCGCTGGACGAACTGTACGCAAATCTGGAGCGCGTGGCGGCGATGAAACTGCGCGGTGCCACCGCGATCGCGGCTAAACTCAAACTGCACAAGGAGGCGGCCTATCTCGCGCGGCGGCTGACCGGCATCGTCTGCGACATTCCCCTGGTTTTCACGCTCGATGAATTGAAGCCGAGACCACCCGACACGGCGGGTCTCGCGGCTTTTTTCGACGCCCATGGGTTCGGCAATATTTTGCGTCAGCAGGCCCGACGTATCGCAGGCGTGCGCGCAACCCTCTAAACTGTCGCCCCTCATCATATGGCCGGGGAGTCAAAGTCAGTGGCAAAGAAGAACACCAAGTCCCCATCTGAGGCGCAGCGAGTGTTCCCCGTTCCCGCAGAATTTCGGCGCAATGCCGCGCTCAAGCCCAAGGACCTGGCGCGACTGTACGACAAGGCCGCGGAGGATTATGTCGGCTTCTGGGCCGATCTCGCCGTCGCCGAAATCGACTGGTACCGTCCGTTCACCGTGCCGCTCGACGACATGGAGGCGCCAAATTACCGCTGGTTCGTCGACGGCCAGATGAATGTTTCGTACAACTGCCTCGATGTACACCTCGAGTCGGCGGGCGACAAGGTGGCCATCATTTTCGAGGGTGAGCCCGGCGATGTGCGCAAGCTCACCTATCGCCAACTGCACGCCGAGGTTGGCCGCTGTGCCAATGCGCTGAAGGCTCAAGGCATCGAGAAGGGCGACCGGGTGGTGATTTATCTGCCGCTGATTCCGGAAGCGGTGATCGCCATGCAGGCGTGCGCGCGCATCGGCGCCGTGCATTCGGTGGTTTTCGGCGGCTTCTCGGCGAATGCGGTCAAGGATCGGATCGAGGATGCGGGCGCCAAGTTGGTGATCACCGCGGACGGCGGATGGCGCGGCGGCAGCGCGGTGGATCTGAAGCGCGCCGTCGACAGTGCGCTCGAGCAAGGGTGCCCGACGGTGCACAAGGTGATCGTCTACCGCCGCACCGGCGGCAATTGCGAAATGCGCGAAGGCCGCGATCTCTGGTGGCAGGATGTGGTCGCGACGCAGGATTCGATCGCCGAGCCCACGTGGGTGGACGCGGAACATCCGTTGTTCTTGCTCTATACATCGGGATCGACCGGCAAGCCGAAGGGCATCCAGCATTCCAGCGCCGGCTATTTGCTGCAGGCCAAGCTCTCCACGCGCTGGGTCTTCGATCTCAAGGACAGTGACGTGTTCTGGTGCACTGCCGATGTGGGTTGGGTGACGGGACACACCTATGTGGCTTACGGTCCGCTGGCCGCCGGGGCGACCCTCCTGATGTACGAGGGCGCGCCGATGTTTCCGGACGGCGGCCGCTTCTGGAACATCTGTCAGACGCACGCGGTCACCATCTTCTACACGGCGCCCACGGCAATCCGCGCGCTGATGAAGTTGGGCGACGCGATTCCCGCCCGGTACGACCTCAGCAAGGTGCGCCTGTTGGGCAGCGTCGGCGAGCCGATCAATCCGGAAGCCTGGATGTGGTACCACCGGGTGATCGGCAGGAAACGCTGCCCCATCGTAGATACCTGGTGGCAGACCGAGACCGGCTCGACCATGATGACCCCGATCCCGTCAGTTACCCCGGCGAAGCCGGGATCCTGCGCCAAACCGCTGCCGGGAATTTTTGCCGACATCGTCGATGAGGAGGGCCGGGCGGTGACGAAACCGTCCACCGGTGGCTACCTGGTCATCAAGCGTCCCTGGCCTTCGATGCTGCGCACCATTTGGGGCGACAACGGCCGCTACATCAAGACCTACTGGGAGAAGTACCAAAATCGTTTCTATGTGGCCGGGGATTCTGCCATGCGCGATGCCGATGGCTATTACTGGATCATGGGGCGCATCGATGACGTGCTGAACGTGGCGGGCCATCGGCTCGGAACCGCAGAAATCGAATCGGCGTTGGTGGCGCATCCGCGCGTGGCCGAAGCGGCGGTGGTCAGCCGGCCGCACGAGGTAAAGGGCGAGTCCGTGTTCGCCTACGTGGTGTTGAACATCGAGCGCCCGGATGACACGGTGGCCGCGGCGTTGATCGAGGAGCTGCGCCGATGGGTGGGCGCGGAACTCAGTCCGATCGCCAAGCCGGACGAGATACGCCTGTCGGACAACCTGCCGAAGACCCGCTCCGGAAAGATCATGAGGCGGTTACTGCGCGCGATCGCTCGCGGCGAGGACATTACCCAGGATGTCTCGACTCTCGAGAACCCCGCGATTCTCGATCAGTTGCGCGCGTCGGGGTCGGCGGCCACAGCCACTCCGGCCGCGCCCGCTGCCGTCGACAGGAAGAAACTGGTCAAGAAGAAACTGGTCAAGCAAAACGCCCGGGCTGTCAAAAAGACCACTGCGGCCAAGAAGACGCGGGCGGTGACGTCGCGCACGGCGGCGAAGCGGCCAAAAAAGTCAGTGAAGAAACCATTGCCGCGCCGCAAGAAACCGCGCGGCAAAAAATAGGTCGGTACCCACATGATTTTATTGATTGCGGGTCTGGTGGTGTTTCTCGGCATGCACTCGTTCGCGATGGTCGCACCGGGCATGCGTGAGCGGGCGCTCGTGCGGCTGGGCGAAGCCGGATGGAAAGGCACGTACTCGGTGGTGGCGCTCGCGGGTTTCGTGATGATCGTGTACGGCTTCGGCATGGCGCGGTTGGCGCCGGTGGTCTTGTACTCGCCGCCCGTTTGGATGCGGCACGTGGCGTTCCTGGTCATGCTGCCGGTGTTCCCATTGCTGTTGGCAGCGAACCTGCCAGGCCGCATCAAGACGGCGACCAAGCATCCCATGCTGGCCGCAGTCAAGTTTTGGGCCTTAGCCCATCTGCTGGCCAACGGACTATTGTCCGATGTGCTGTTGTTCGGCGGCTTCCTGGCCTGGGCGGTGATGGACCGAATTTCGCTGAAACACCGCACGCAGCAATTACGCAGCATGCCGGCGGGCCGCTTCAACGATGCGATTGCCGTCGTCCTGGGTCTCGGGCTCTACGTGTTTTTCATCCTCTGGGCTCACCTGCGCTTGTTCGGAGTGTCGCCGCTTGGCTGATCTGCCGACCCACGGGGACGTCGAGGCGGCGGCGCGGCGCATCGCCGGGCATGCGCGGCGTACGCCGGTGATGACGTCGCGCACCGTCGATGAGGCACTGGCGGCGACCGTGTTTTTCAAGTGCGAGAATTTTCAGCGCACGGGATCGTTCAAGTTTCGCGGCGCATTCAACGCGCTGTCGGCGTTGGACCCGGCCGCGCGCGCGCGCGGCGTGATCGCCTTTTCCTCGGGCAATCACGCGCAGGCGGTGGCGCTGGCGGCGCAGCTCCTCGGCATCCAGGCGACCATCGTGATGCCCAGCGATGCGCCAACTTCCAAGATGGACGCGACCAAGCGCTATGGCGCAGAGCTCGTGACTTACGATCGCTACCGCGAGGATCGCGAGGCGATCGCCCGACGGCTGGCGGCGGAGCGCGGCGCCTCGATCATCCCACCGTTCGATCATCCAGACGTGATCGCGGGACAGGGGACCGTGGCGGCCGAGTTGATCGATGAGATCGGTCCGTTGGACAGCTTGTACGTGTGCATGGGCGGCGGCGGCCTGCTCAGCGGGTGTGTCCTCTCGGCCAAGGCGTTGTCGCCGGGCTGCAGGGTCTATGGCGTCGAACCGGAAGTCGGCAACGACGGCCAGCAATCCTTCCGCTTGGGATCGATCGTGCGCATCGACGTGCCGGCCACCATCGCCGACGGCGCGCAGACCCAAGCCATCGGCGTGCAACCCTTCGAGATCATCCGCCGCGACGTGACCGATATTCTCACCGTCACGGATGCGGCGCTGATCGAGTGCATGCGATTCTTCGCCACGCGAATGAAGCTCATCGTGGAGCCCACCGGTTGCCTGGCATTCGCCGCCGCGCGGGCGTTGGGCCGGAAGCTCGCCGGACAACGCATCGGTATTGTCGTGAGCGGCGGCAACGTCGACCTCGAACGCATGACCGCCCTGTTCGCCGCTCCTGCCGCGGGCTGAGGCCGTGTAACGGGGCATGGGCAACGGACGATTCGAGCTGGTGATCTTCGACTGTGACGGTGTGCTCGTCGACAGCGAATTGCTCACCAATCGCATTTTTGCCGAGATGCTGAACGAGGTGGGATTACCGGTATCGCTGCACGACATGTTCGAGACCTTCGTCGGCAAATCGATGCCGCAATGTCTGGAAATCATCGCCACGATGCTGGCAGGTCCCGTGCCGCCGAAGTTCATCGACGAATACCATGCGCGGACCACCGCCGTGCTCAAGCGGGAACTCAAGGCAGTGCCCGGCATCGAGACCGTCCTCGACACCATCGATCTGCCGTACTGTGTCGCGTCGAGCGGCACACCGGAAAAGATGCAGATCACGCTGGGTACGACAGGATTGCTACCGCGCTTTCACGGCAAAATCTTCAGCGTCACCGAGGTCGCGCGCAGCAAACCGTTTCCGGACGTGTTCCTCCATGCCGCAACGTGCATGGGCGCGGCACCTTCCGTCTGCGCGGTCATCGAGGACACGCCGACCGGCGTGACGGCGGGAGTCGCGGCGGGCATGACCGTGTATGGATACTGTGCATTGACGCCGGCCGAGCGCCTGCGCGCCGCGGGCGCCCACCACGTGTTCTCGAGCATGAGCGAACTGCCCGGGCTGCTCGCGCAGTAGCATGGCGGCATTGAGCAAACTCAAGAAAATCGGCGGTGTCGCGCTCAAGCTGGTTGTCGTCGCGCTGCCGGTCCTGGGCGCGGCGCTGTGGTGGCAGCCACCCGACCTGATTCGCGTCGGCGCCAACTATACGGCCAAGACCGTCTGTTCCAATGTGTTCCTCGCGGGCCGGGACCCCGATGAGGTGCTGCGCACCGACGTACAAGCGCCGGGACACCCGTTGCTACGGCTCATGCGCATCTCGGTGGACCACGATGGCCGTATGGTGCGCGCAGGGTTGTTCGGGTTTATCGGCGGGGGTCTAGCCGTGTTCCGACCCGGCACCGGCTGCGCGGTGCTGGCGGATGGCCGCCTCGGCGACGAGGTATCGCGCGCGGCCGCAGCGGCGAGCGCGGTGAGCGACGCTCCGGTCGCTCCGAAGGCCGCATCTTGGCCCGATGGCGAGACGGTGAACATCGATGCGGCGCTTACGAAGGTCATCGCTAGCGACCGCCTCGCCGGGCCCGGCATGCGCGCCATCCTCGTGGTACACGACGGCCGTCTCGTCGCCGAGCGCTATGCCGATGGCTTCGGGCCTGCAATTGCAGAGCTCGGTTGGTCGATGACCAAGTCGGTGACCGCGGGGCTGATCGGTCTTCTGGTGAAGGAGGGCCGCCTGGCACTCGATCAGCCGGTGGCAGCCGCGCTGGGGTGGCAGGCGGCAGACCCGCGCGCCAGGATCTCGATTGCCGATCTGTTGGCCATGTCGAGCGGGCTCAAGTTCAACGAGGGTTACGGTGCGGTATCCGATGTGACGCGGATGTTGTATCTGGAGCCCGACATGGCGGCGTTCGCGAGCGCCCAGCCGCTGCTGCATCCCATCGGCACGGTGTGGAGCTACTCGAGCGGCTCGGCCGTCATGCTGTCGCGGATCTTTCAGGACGCGGCGGGCAGCGACGCGCTTGGCTTCGTTCGGCACCGATTGTTCGAACCGCTGGGCATGACCAGTGCGGTCATGGAGACCGACGAACGCGGCACGTTGGTGGGCTCTTCGTACATGTATGCGACGCCGCGCGATTGGGCACGGTATGGATTGCTGCTGGCGCAGGATGGCGTATGGAAGGGCCAAGCCCTATTACCGCCAGGCTACGTCTCCATGATGGCGTCGCCGGTCGCGGCGTCCGGTGGCGAATACGGTCACGGCATGGTGTGGCGATGGACGGACGCGCCGGTGCCCGGCGAGAATCCGGGTGCGGCGTTCGGCATTCCGGCCGACACTTTTTGGATGACCGGCCATGACGGCCAATACGTTGCCGTCATTCCCTCGAAACAGCTGGTGATCTTGAGGATGGGGCTGACGCCGGCGCGTGAGCATTACCAGCCGGAGGCGTTGGTGCAGGCCGTGCTCGGCGCGGTGAGGTGATGAAGACCCATTCTGGCACGGTTGATGCGCGAGCCGATCGACCTTCGTTCTCGGCATCGACAGTGACTCGCCTCACGCCTGCTTCAATCGCCCTCGGCGAAAATCGGCAATGATCTCGCGCGCCGCGTTGTGGCCCGGGGCACCGGTGACCCCGCCGCCCGGGTGCGTGCCGGAGCCGCACATGTACAGGCCGTTGAGCGGGCCGCGATAGTCGCCGTGGCCGAGCATGGGTCTTGCCGAGAACAGCTGGTCGAGACTCAAGGCGCCGTGGAAGATATCGCCGCCGATCAGCCCGAAGGTGCGTTCGAGATCGAGCGGGCTCATGATCTGCCGGCCGAGTACCGACGCCTTGAAGTTGGGTGCGTGGCTGTTGACGAGGTCGATCATCACGTCGGCCACGTGCTCGCGGTGGTCGTCCCATGAGGCACCGTCCGGTAGCACCGGCGCCACATGCTGGCAGAACAAGCTCGCGACATGCCGGCCCGGCGGGGCTAGGCTGTCGTCGAGCGTCGACGGGATAAGCATCTCGACGATGGGTCGCTTCGACCAACCTCCCGCCTTGGCGTCGAGGTAGGCCTGGTCCATGTAGGCCAAGCTCGGCGCCATGATGATGCCCGAGGTGTGATGGTCGGCCAGGCTCTTGCCGGGCAGTACGCTGAAATCGGGCAGTTCCGCGAGGGCGACGTTCATACGGAAGGTGCCGGAGCCACAGCGCCAGTGGCCGATCCGTTCAAGGAAGTCACGGTCGAGAGCGGAGGCGTCGATCAGTTTCCCATACAACAGCTTGGGGTTTAAGTTTGAAACCACGCTGCGCGCGCGAATCGCCGCGCCATCCTCGAGCACGACGCCTACCGCGCGGCCGGACTCGACGATGACTTCGCGTACCGGACTCGACACGCGGATCTCGACGCCGCGCTCGGCCGCGGCCCGCGACATTGCCTGCGAGATGGCGCCCATGCCACCGATGGCGTGGCCCCAGGCGCCTTTCTTGCCGTTGACCTCGCCGAACACATGATGCAGCAGCACGTAAGCGGAACCGGCGCTGTAGGGGCTCGCGTAGTTGCCGACGATGCCGTCGAAACCATACGCCGCCTTGATCGGCGCGCTCTCGAACCAGGCGTCGAGATACTCGCCGGCGGACTTGACGAACAGATCGAGCAGTTCGCGCCGCATGGCCATGTCGAGCCTAGCGATGCGCTTGCCGAGCTTGGCGCTGCGCAGCAGCTCCGGCAGTGCATCGAGCCAGCTGCCGGCCGTGACGTTGGGCGGTGTCTCGAGCACCAGATCGCGCAACACGTCGGCAATGACGTCGAGACGCTGGGCGTAATCGCCGAGGCGTGCCGCGTCGCGCGCAGAGAACTTGGCGACTTCCTCGCCGGTCTTCCCGCCACCGACCTTGAGGTACCGGCCATCGTCGAGCGGCAGGAAGTTGGACAGCCGGCGTTCCACGACGGTGAGGCCGTGCCGCGGCAGATCGAGATCCCGGATGACCTTCGGATTGAGCAGCGAGACCGTGTAAGCGGCAACGGAGTTACGAAAACCCGGGTGAAACTCTTCGGTGACCGCGGCGCCGCCCACGACCCTGCGGCGTTCGAGCACGGTGACCTTCAAGCCGGCGGCGGCGAGATAGGCAGCGCAGACCAGGCCGTTGTGTCCGCCGCCGATGATGACGGCATCGCGCGGCGCCGCGTCAGCCACGCGCCGGACCCGGGCCCTGCCGCGACCAACCCGGCGCAGGCGCGTGCTCGAGCCGGCTTTCGGGAATGAGTTGACGCATTCGCTGTGCAAAGCTGCGCAGCGCCACCTCATTGCGGCCGAGCGGTCCCGGGCTGAAGCTGCGCGAACCCATGCCGGTTTGCACGCGCCCGATCAGCGCGTGATCCTCGGCGCTCACTTGTCGGTTGATGCGCCAGTTGAGGTAGCGCGCCGCCTTCATTTCGCGACGGCTATCGGGATGGGCGTAGGCGATTTCGCGGATCAAGGTCTCGGTGGGCGACACCGGAATCATCTGCATGAAATCGACCTGGTCCGGATAGATGTCGAAGGCCACGTTCGGCCACAGCTTGAAATACACCCACAGGCGCTGGCATTCATCGGGTAGATGCGGTGCGCGCGGCAGCACGGCCTGGTACATGCGCTCCGACCGCTGCGAGGAGGGTAGGTCGCGCAGGTAACCGGACATCCTGTCGACCCAGGGCTTCGACTCGATGCCGTAGCTCTGCCCGAACAGCCGGGTGAGCCCGGGATGGGCGACGTTGATGTGCATGCCGTCGGAATAATTGTCGGTCACATTTTTCCAGTTCACCCGCCGTGTACGCAGCGTCTCGCGGCCGAGAGGCT
>Ga0116230_10000239_pt1 | contig 44853 bp, 22 predicted proteins | sample S1TSphfallax_3_FD_88678 | JGI IMG/M metagenome (GOLD analysis project Ga0116230, IMG submission 88678) | Host-associated microbial communities from peat moss isolated from Minnesota, USA - S1T2_Fd - Sphagnum fallax MG | ecosystem: Host-associated > Plants > Peat moss > Unclassified | place... | reverse complement strand
ATTAAAAATATAACATGTTGGAAGGCAAAAGATTGAATGCACCAAAAGATTCTAAAATATTTTATAGCTGGAGTACACAGACAAAACAACAACAAGAGTTATTAATTGGTTGAAACAATTAACGGGTACCCACTAGTGTCACATAAATGTGACAAAAATTACACCCACTTGAAGTTTGAACATTTAGATAAATTGGTTACAACTTGTCATAAAATTTGAACAATTAATAAAAATTTATAAAAAGAAATCAAAATTTTTATTTGATTGATGGTGCATGATAATGAGTTTACATAGTCAATTTGTAATGATGTATTAAATCAAAAAAATAAAATAATCCAAATAAAACCATAGGTTTGAACAATATGTGACTTTGATGAATTGTGATATTTTTTAGATCATAAATGTTAATACTAAATATTGTATGTATGCAAAATGAGGACTCTAAGAATTTAGTTTAAGGAACTATTGCTTACATTTAATCATGTCATTGATAGATTTTTAAAGAAATTACTTGTTCCCATATAATAAATTTTACAAAGAATTTTTTTTGACCTAATTAATTAAGTTTAAGCATGATTTGATGAATAATAAAAATTTAGAATTGTGATAGTTTAGAATTTTCAAATAGGAATTCTTCAGAAATTTTGATAACTTTTTGAAAATGGTATCTAATTGAATTCATGTTAATCTTTGAATGTTTCTTCAAAACAAAATGTTCATTTACTTTATTTGAGTAAGATATGAAGAAAAATAAAGTCATCTCAAATCTTGGATATGTAGAAGGTTTGAAATGGACAAGTTTTATATTTATTTGATGTCATTATTTGTTACAACATGAAGTTATGGTGGGTTGATTATGGTTTGTGATTATGGAGGTGAAGTTTTGGTTTAAAATATTGCAACCCTATTTTATTTGTTTTAATTGTTGCCTACAAATTTACATTGTGTTGACAAATAACATGACTAACAATAAGATGAGTTGATTAGTTCAATTGTGCACAACCCAATTGGTTTTTAAAACCAGTATCAAGTTGGCCACATTAAAATTGACTTATTCAAAATGACATTTTTGGTCAAATGACAATTGTTCAAGATGAGTGTTTCTTGAACAATTTTCCCAATCAATAAGCTCATGATTTTTTATATTGGCATTCAATATTGAAGACTGAAAATTCATTTTATTTGGAATTATTGCCATCATTGATACTGAATAGGCCATTTGCAATACTGTGAAACTACTTAAATGATTGGGAACAATGAAGAATTGTGTCTCCATAATGAACTGTGTTTGACACAATGAACTTTGTGTTTGTTTGCAATGGGAGGCAAGACATAGGGGTTGGGGGAGGGGTCTGAAAGTAGCTTTAGATTAATCATGACCTTGAATCAAGGTGCCAATGGGGATGCCACCTCAATTTTTCTGGTAGTTAAGTTTTTTTTCATGTGAATGCAAAATGAAACTTAATTTCCTAATACCAAGTTACATTCAATTCCAGATGTGGATTCAACGTTCTTTTTGGGTGAATTTAACAAGGAAAACGTGAAAAATTAGTAGTCTTTCGGAGTTTTTAATCAGAAAAATAATAATATCAATATTTAAAAATTCAATATTAGGTTTGAGTAGGTAGCCATTAATATAGAAGGATGCTAGAATCATCTTATGGATGATAGCCACTTCAGCTACATCACAAAATTGAAAAACCAAAAACCCTGAACACAACCCCTCTTATTAGATGTTAGTTGACACCAAATTATCACCACAAATTTCAGCTGGAGATAATGAGAAACGTGTGAAACGTTGGCAAAGACTTTGGTAAGAAATTGGGGCAACAGAATAAACTTTTCTCGATGCTTTTAAGGTTCTTGGAAACAAAACATTCCTCATAAAGACTGATTTTGCACAGTATACGTCAATCAATGGGCCAGAAGCTGTCATAGTTCACAACTTCAATTTTGGGGGGCGGGGTGAGGTTGTGGGTCCTTGGAGAAGAGCTTGTGTGCTCAGGCCACTTACACTACCTAGTCAATCTCAAGTTCGTAATTTCTTAACTTTCCAATTCATAGTTTAAAATCAATGGTTGCGGTAGGTACTTCAAATGTGCACCCAATGAGCACCCACCTTGTTGACGAGTGATGTTTCTTAGACTTTGTACCTTCCTGCCACAAACTAGTCTACCAAAGGGCAAAGGACAAGTAGAAGTTCATGGGGGGAATATTTTTCCAAAGTTGAATTGAAGTATAGAAACTCTGGAGACTGCATATGTTGTACCATACGCACAAGGAGAGTCAGAACAATATTCTCCAAAGTCGAAAACAGAAGCTGTGCATTTCAACCATCATTGATTGTAAGAGCGGGTATGGCAGTATAAACCTCGGCATGTGACAATCAATTGGCAGGTAAGCCTATCCATTGCAATTCCTCTATCAGGTTGAACCAGCACCCACATTGCTACCAGTGTTCTTTTTAAATTTTTTTAAAAAAGTCCAAGTAGTTGCCAATGGGGCTACACAGCTCAGACATAAAATAGCAAAGGTGGCTATTTTTTTGCTGAGGTGGAGCCACTTTGGCGAATTTATTGGGTTTAGAGTGGCTATGGTGGAAAGTCATCACTTGCAAATGTCTGCAGAATGACAACAATCATAGGAAGCCCAATTGAACAATTTGGCGACATTTATGTGAGCAGGGGAGTGCATTTGGCTACGAGGGAATATTAGTTCCAGTTCTAGATCTAGGAGAACACTAATTTGGTAGTCTAGTGGTTGCAATTCCAATTCTAAATCTATGAGAACACTGGTTTCAGTTCTAGATCTAAGAGAACAATAATTCAGCAGTTCAATTATACAAAATTGAATTCTAAAACAGATTGAAATTCAAATTCCATGTGAAATTGAATCACAAAATCTACATTTGAAAGGGATTTCAAAATGCATGGTAAACAAAAAATGTTTATGTTACACTTACATCCTTATATGGTTTGTAAATGCAAATTTGCAATCCAAAAAATCTTTGTAGAAACTTCCAACTTTCAAGATTTGGTTGTCAGCTATGCATTTGCACAATAAAGCACCTTGTCCTACCATTTGGCAATGGCTTGGTCATATGAAATTTTTTGTAAAGTAAAAAAATTGTTGATTATGGAACCTAGTGCACAAATCAAGATGTGTGCTCAAACGGTTGTGTAATTTGTTTTTTATGAAGGCAATAGTGTTAAATGTCTACTTCAACTAACCCAATAACTTGGACAACACTAATTTCGTCTAGCTTTATATATTTTGAGAGGTTGAGGTTGAGGACAATAGATGTGAAGACTTTGCACCAAAGCCTTGTAAAGGGATTGAGCTGGTTTTCTTCATGTAATGTTGCCTCATAATTATGCAACATGGTCATCTTGAAATGACTAAACTACAAGTCAAACGTGTGAGTTGAAAGCAATAGAGGAACATCTTGGTCCAACCCACCAATCTTACAAGGGTTACAAAAAGCCGCTTTCAATGTGCTAAGGTGAGAAAAAAAAGTTTTTTTCGCAACTGTCAAATCAACAACCCAATATTGTGGGTACACCACACTTAATGCATTCATGATTTCCTATTCTAGAAATCGCATTTCGAGCTTTGAGATAAGTCCTCGAGTTGCCCCTTCACACTCTTCCTTGACCTTGTTCACTACCATGCCAAAAGTAACTATAGTGACAGGTTAAGGAGCTATTGCACCTTCAATGCAAGAATTATAAATAGGGTGCTTGTGTCTAAAGAAAAAGAATGCAAGGTATTTTGCATCCTCTCTGCCATTCAAGTTAGAAAACCACTAAATCGGTGTTGTTGCATTTGTCAAGTTTCTAATTGCATTGAAATCATAAAAGGCAACATCTTTGAACTTGGTAAAAGAATGACAATACAACTTGTATAGTTCAAACTAGGCCAACTTGATAGCTTTCACAACATTGCATACAAAAACATCTCGGCCTTGCACAATCTTGATGAGTTTATGGACACACTCAAATAATGGCAATAAACATGGTAAGCCCAAAATCAGCTCCACATCACATCGAGCATTCAAGTTTTTGTTGGCAGTATCATTGTTTGGACTCTCGATGTGCATCTTCACAATGAGAGGCCAATACTCATAATAAATTATTTTTGAAGGAGAAAGCATCAAGATCCAGTGGGTCTTGACATTCCATAAAATCTTATTGTCCTTGGTGTTGAGAAGATTTGCAAGCTTTTGGAATTCTACAAACTTTTTCAGATTGTGAAGATAAAAAACATATATGTTTTGTAGGATACCTTCCAATTGATGCAGTAAAGGGACATTTGACAAGGTGATGACCACCAGGTTGGTTCAGTGGGCAAAACAATGCATTTTAGTGATGAATGGAGCAACCTTATCTTTGATATGTGTGGTCATGCATGTCTGATGACCTTGGAAGATACTAGATTTGTCAGAACCAATGCTTGCCAACTTTCTAGTTAGTTCTTCCACCCCCAAACCACCAAAATATAACATACACTTAACCATCAAAGAAAAAATGTTATCAAAGGTGGCAAACAAATTTATTGCCTCAACACATAGGAGGATGGGAATGCACCTCCATTTTTGCACCACATACAAATGGATTGACAACCACTATGTGTTATCAATCATGGTGATTTCACATTAGCATTGACTACAATGAAAGGGGTAGCAACAAATGTTGTTTTAGTAACCTCCAACAATACAATGTGCATGACCCTTACCATCCCCCACCTTGATGTGTCAAACCAGTGCTTTTCGAAAACACTCTTGACCTTTAAAAGTTGAAATAGAGCTTTCAGGTATTTGTAATCTATCATGGGACATCCATGAGTAAGAAGATGAAAAATAGCCACAAACTGCATGTATTTTTGTTTATGCTCAGAAGACACATCTATTTGGAGTTGGTCCAAAATAGATGGGTGGCCATTGGTAGTGTAAAGATGTTCATTTTAAGCATGTACAATTTTCTTGTTGAAATAGAATGATCTTGCATCAACACCAAGCATTGACACTTTGGCTTTTTGATGACCTTGGTGTTTCAACAAGCTATCAAGTTTGGCAGCCAAAAACTTCTATTTCCCTTTAACAAAGTTGTAGACCTTACATCGGACTTGTTGCACTTCGCCCTTTTCATCAAACATAGATTCTACCCATGGTAGTTTGGTCATCCAAGTATCTTGGAATTTCATGGATCCTTCATACAACTTGTGTTTATTCCTTTGTTCATCTTTTTTGGCCATCTCCAAATCAATCCTAGAAGTTGAATCAAGATTAGACACAACACATTTAAATCCAAGGTTCAAGGAAGTAAGTGATGCACCAACTACTAATTCATGAATAAGGTTGTGGATAGGGAAAATAGAGCATAATTGGAAGTTCTTTGGCATTTCCAAAGGAGTCATAGTCACATCGTAGATTGTAATTGAACAAGCTTCAGGGCAAAAACCCTAAACTTCAAACTCAAAAAAATTACAACGCTAACAAACCCTAAACCATTAAGTAGCAACAAATTTCAAAGACATGAAAAGCTCACAATAAGTTTTGGAAAAAGAAAAAACTCTTAACAACTTTGAGGATTGAAAAATCAATAATTAGCATGGAAGAAAACAATGCATGTAGGTTATGAAGTAACTTCAGGAATCATAACTTATAAGTTCTAGAGATTAAAATCCATTAACTCTCAAAAGGAATTCAACATAATTCTTTGGAGCAGTTCCATGCCCAAACCTCCACCTTGTAAATTATAGTAATACATGAAATTTTTGGTTTTCCAAATTCCAATGCAACATTCATGAATCATCAACCCTTGAGCCCCATATTTCAGAATCCATCCCCTTGCCACCATTTTGGAAAATCTAATTTCATAAAATCCTATCATAATGCATCATGAATCCCTACTACTGCTAATTTCTAAACATAGTGCTAGTGAATTCCTCCTCCCTTTGCATCGCCATTGCTAGTGATGTACATAAGACACAAAAAACAAAGGTGGTGAAAAGGTCATGTTGGCAAGGTGTAATGATGGCAAATAGTGGTCAATGATGTGATAATGATAGGTAATTTAGGGTTTTGATTGGGATGCAAGGTGGCAATCTAACCACTTGGCGTTCATTGCATTAAGCAAAAAAAATTAACTTTACCCCCAAATTTACAAAGGTCGTGTCACATTGACCAATAATTTTTCACTAAAACAAAACAATTGTTGTTACCTTCATCCTTTTGAGTGCCACCTTTTTGTGGCCATATTATGCCCAATAAAATGTTAGATTTGAACTCAAAAATGTTCATTTAGTCTAAATATGAGGTATTTGTAAAATTTAAAAGTGATTTATATGAATTTTGGGATTTTTACTGTCACACCATTGTGGGTGTTGGTTCACCCAAGGCCCCTGCACTTATTAATCATGCAATTTGCTAAGTAAAAGGGGTCTATTTTCCCCTTCCACACATGTGGTTCACTCCCAAGGCCTTTACCTAACAACCATTTTTTTGGTGAGAAACTTCACCAAAAGACTCAAAGGAAAAAAAACCTATGAAATGTGAAAATGCTAAAAAGGTGCAAAGATTAAAAAAAAAATAGTAGTCCTTTGACAAATCCACCATGATGATCGATTTTTGATCGGAAGTAGGGCTCCATCATCAAATAAGGTGGAGCCACCTCCACCATAGACATTTGGGGATAGATGAGCTAGATCATGCACTCCAAACATAGGGTCTTGTGAAATGTAGGGTCTTGTGATGAGACAACCTCCCATTTCCTCCATTTGCATATATTCTTTCCCAACTTCAATTTGTCCCCTCAACTTATAAAATTGCTTGAGATTTTTTTGCTTTCACTTAATAGTTTCCTATAGAGTTCACCACTCCACCATCATTGTGAACATATAAAGGAATTTGTTGATTCAACTTAAGATTGAAGAATTAACTATCATTAGGTCTTGAAGTTTTGGTTGAAGCAACAAGGTTTTGGGTTTTAGGAAGTTGGAATTGGGAAGGTTTGCAACATTTCTATTATCATTGAAGTGTGATCATTGAACCTTAACCTTAAGTCATAACAAAATTGAAAATGATGTAAGGTTAAATCCATTATCCTTTGTTTTGTTGGGTTATTTTGAGTCTAATATCAAATTGAATTTTTTCTTTGTGTCTTGCATTTATAATTATGTAGCTTGCTTGAGTTTTATAAACTCAATTTTGTTTGTTCATTTTCATTCTAAGGATAGTTGTTGTGTTCACTTTTTTTTTGGGGTCAAGTGTCCATCTTTGTGTTTAGGTTCATCATTATATTTATTTTCCACATCTTTTTGGGGTTGGATTTTCATGTTTGTGTTAATATTCTTTTTAGGGTTGAGTGTTCATTTTTGATACACACATAAGTTCTTCCCAAATGATTAGGAGGTGAACCTTTGAATGGCAACTATAAAAAACAAGTAAAAGGAAAAAAAAACTTGGGGCACATTTTTTACTTATACACATTAAGGAAATAGGATGTGTGAAAGTTTCAAAATACCAATTAAGACGATGTGCCAAGTTCAAAAACACTTCATAAACAAGTCATTTGAACAAGCAAAACAATGCAAGTGGTTAGTGAAAATGGAATCAATTTTGGGTCACAAATTTGTTTTGTACATTCACACAACTTGGACATGGGAGAAGAACCACCCTCCTCCTTATAGTATAATTTAGACCTCCCCATGGGCATTGCATTGAAATGGTTTTTTTTCCCAAGGCTCATAAATGGGAGTCCCACAATTCCCACATTATGAATTTCACAACTTTGTGAGTTCGTAACTTCTTCATATGAATTTTGATTAAAAAGCTTTTAACTTAAAAAAAGATATTTCCAATGCTAGGTTCACTACTTCCATTGGAATTCATTTGATCCCACATTTGATCACATGACTCTTAGCCTTTCATGTGGCCATAACTTTTTGCTTTTTACTTTCAATGGAAAATGCAAACCTGGTTTTAATAACTAAGTTTTTAAAGGTTTTTAATGGTAAGAAAAATCTTGATTTGAACAAGGATTACCCCTTGCACTTTTGTTCCAAATATTCAAAAAATTTGAAACTCCCAAGTCCCAAAGTGAGAGTTCATCCCAAGAATTGTAAAAGTGCTTCCTTTTTCATTCCCCCATGTGTTTAGGCCTATTTCTTGCCTTAGCTTGTTTTCGGCTCTTTTTCTTTTTTGCTTTGCCTCAACCTTGGTCGTAAGCTTAAGCTTAGGGTTGCAATAATCTTCATTTTTTTAGGGGTTGAGTTGTGGTGTTTGGGTTCATTTTACTTTTAAGGGTGGAATGTTCATGTTTGTCTTCATCTTACTCATGTCCATGTTGTAGCCCAAAGAACTTTGAATATAAATATTTATTTGGAGACAATCTTTCATGGGGATCTTGTTTTTTCCAATCCCTTTATTGATGTTTCTTTTGTTATGGAACCCAAGTTTTTGTTTTTGGAACAGTTGTGGCACAAGAGAACATTAAAATACAAAAAAAACTCTGAGTTGAGTAGGTACTTTTCAATTACACAGATAATGAAGTTTCCTTCAATGGAATCTGTTCTAGGTTCTATGGAAAATTCTATTAAATTCAATGCAATGTGTGCACCTAAATTGAAGGTGGAAATAAGTATTTGGCTCATAAACTCAATTTCTTATGGAAGCATTCAAGTTGTCATAAGGCTTTTGTAACCATGTTGGACATAAAAGGTAGGGGAAGAATATTATTTATTATAAAACAACATCCATGTTGCTAATGAGAGGTTCTATTTTGCCAAGGTTCTTAAAATAATGTTGCAACAAGTCATTAATGGTGTAAATCAAGTTGAAAAGAAGAAAAAGATTATTCAATTCACTTTGATTTTTCATTTGCTTGATCATGGCCACCCCATGACATGATACATGACAATGAAAAAGTTGTTTGTACAATTGAATGGTTTTGACAATCCCATGAAGCATTGGTCTAATGGGGTGGGTTGGGAGATGGCAGACAATATGTGCAAGCAAATTATGAAAAGAACTAAAAGTGCTATGGCTATAAGGCAAGCAATTTGTCCATGAAATAAAATGGACATTTGCATTACTTAATGCATTCCTTTTGATTCCATTAAAATGAAAATTTTATTTAAGACTAAAATTATTTTTAAATACTTAAAAGGACAATTATTTTGTTTCCAATCTATTCTTAATTTTTTTTATTAGTTTAACATGACATCATTCTAGTTATAGGCATACAACAATCCACTATGATTATAAGGCAATAAATATTATTTAAAAAATAATCCTTTGTAGTCATTTTTTTGTTCAACAATCCTTTTGGGTACCCTAAGCATGAATATGACCAACAAGAAGGTCTAACCAAAGAGGAGACAATGTATGGACTCATTTGTTTTGGTGCAAATGGAGTCGTGGTTTTTTTTCCAAGGTTGTAACATTATTTTAGTGACATCACAGTTAAAGGAGAAATATTTTCCCTATGTGATGGGGTAGCTCATTGCATGGCCCATTAAAAAAAAATGATAAATTGTGCAAATTTTATTTGATTTACCAATGGTGGTTAAATTGGAGGTTTTTCTCTAGAAACCATATTGTTACTTTTGTAAATTTGTTTATAAGTGAAATTTGGAATTCATTAAACTTTTCAAGATTGTGGAAATAAGAATACTTTTAGATCTTGTGAAATGATAATATTCATTGTCCATATCAATGTTGGATATTTTGAAACATGTCATGGCAAAACTAGGTATAAGATATTGGTTATAAGTTAAGATGTCATAAGACAAGTTTTTGAACAATTTTTTATGCAATGTTCAATCTCAATCTCCTTTGTGATTTGCACATATTTTTGGCCTTGTTTTGTTTACTTCCATTATGGAAGTTAATCAATGCCTCGATCAAGTTCACCCAAGGAAATGGTGTCTTCATATTATGGCAATTGTAAATACTTGACTAGTTGATCTTTTTACATGATGTATTTCGATCCTACAACTAGCTACCATCATGAACATTTCCAAATGTTTTGTGATGCGGTGGACAAATTTTTAGCATAATCATCCAAAATTGGGTTACAATGTTAGTGTAAAAAACCATGTTATTTGCATGGGTTGTCACAATTGTTCAATTCACATATGAGCTATTGGTGGTAACGGCAAATTACAATGAACTTTTATGGAACTCATAATGCGCATTTTTAAAGGTCTAACAAGGATTATTGCATAAAACCCAAATGAAACATGAAAAATATAACAAAAGGATTCAATATAATGAAACATTACAAGCTAATATTTCCAACTTTGAAAAATTACACCAAAATCATTAATATTTTATCAAAGGCAAACTTTTAAAAGATCAAGTATCCCCAAGGTCCCCATCCACTTATGGACTTTTTGATTATAGCCGTTTTATGGAAATAACTTAAAATGTTGGGGCATGCTAATTCAAATCACTATGGCACTTAAGGTCAAAAATTCTAGCAAGAAAACATTTTTTTCTTTCTAAAATTCCATTTTAGGACCTTTGAATTTCCATATTTTGAAAATTCTAGTTGCCTAGATGAAGTAAAATTTTCCAAGAATTGTTTTCATTAAATATATTCACAAAGCTCTATTTAAAGGTCATTATGTTTTAATTTTTTCAACTATGTGTGTCAAAGAGGGTATTATTTGGCGATATTATGTAATGGAGCTTTAAATTTTGGCAACTTATTATTATTTAAATTCATAGCATCCACATATTTACACCATCATAACTTAGTTTAAATTTTATGTTTGCATTGAATTTCAACATCTTATATTTGTTTGAATTTTGAATTTGAATTTGAATTGAAAGAAATAAGGTGATTGTGCATGATTAAAAAACATCATGTATGAAAAATTCAAATTGAATATTAAAAACATATCAATAAACATTTCAATAATGAATCATATTTTGGTTGATAAAAACTAAGTATGGTACCCGCAAAGTTATTACAAACAATAAACATTTGGTCTGTTTCCATGGCAAAAATATACAAACAAAAAATGATTGTTTGAGTTCCAAAATCAAAGTAAACAAAATCTCCATTACAACCCAAGTAAGTGTTAGTGAACCACCAAGTTGCTACATCTAGGTTTTCATTAATAGTACTTGTCATGACCAAGTAAGTACCACCTCATCAACACTACTTAATTAATTAAAAACCTTCATTATAAATTACATTATTTCCATCCTACTAATTGGACCTACTTATAACAACTAATACCTATATTATAAATATATTTTATGGGTGAAAGAAAAATGAATTGAACATTTTTGTTCATTTCAACAAAAATAGGATTTTGTGATTGGTCATTCTAATTAGGTTTTTGTTGCATGTGAAATCTATGATTAAAATGTTAATTGCATTTGACCATAATCACAAACAACGTGGTCTTTGGATGAAAAATAAAATTCAACAAAATACACTTTCTTACTTTGATTGATTGTATGTGCATTGTCATTTGCAACTAACATGTGATTAATTTGGTCAACATTGACAATACATGATATGTTGTTTGTGTTATAAAATTTTTGAATATTTTCAAATTCTTTTTATTTAAAAACCACATCATCCATTTTGGATGGTTTAGATCATGGCATGTGTCATAATTAAAAATTGCTACATCGCATACTAATTGTGTTCATTTTTTGAGGGCCAATTATTTGGTGATATGTCACCTATTTAAACCCTATTTAAGGTTCAATATTTGAATTAACTCAATTTGGATAATTCAATTTAAGATCAATATGATGTCGACATGTAGCATTTATGGAAATATGTAAGTAGGTAGGCCTAAGTTAATTAGATAGGTTTTAAATAACCTTATTTTATTTTGGATTTAGCTTTTAGGGTTGAATTATTTTTATTGCTTCATCCCTTGAATTGCATTTGCACTTTGAAAACTTCTAATGCACCTACTTATATACTCCACACTAGAAGAGTGAAATACAAAAGATATGAGTTAAAAAATTTAATTGCAAGTGTGAACAATTTAATCATAAATTATTTGTGTAATTATTTCCTAATATCTATGCTACACTAGCTTAATTTACCTACTTTCTAGATTAACTATTATAGGTAATAATAATTAATAGGTAATAATAATATTATTATTATACTATTTATTACATTTTTTTTCTATAATAATGTAGCATAATGTCATCATTATAATATATTAAATTATTATTGTAGCTAGTAGGTAGACTAAGGTAGTTATTATTATGTTATTACTCTTATTATTATCACATTTGTAATATGGCCTTAATACATTCCATATATATCTTTAATTCAACTTTAATATATCAATATACATTAATATACCTTTATGTATGATTGATATATTTTAATATCATTAGTAAAAAAACAGATTTTCCAAGTTGTCCATTTTGACTAAAGGTCTACGTTATGAATGGACATTGTAGTTATTGATTAATCAATTTGATTAATGATGGACCACTTGATTATCTATCAACTAAAACATTTGGTCAAGTTGAAAATATATATATCATTGGTCAAGATGGCCAATGGGTTTATAGTCAAATAAGACATCTCGTCAAGTTGGACAAACAAAAATGACATCATACTCACATAGGTACTTACTATAATACGTACCTAACTATGTACTTGCTATGGTACCTACCTACTTAGGTACTTATTTACCTACCTAATATTTAGGTACAATAGGTGGGTATGTAGGTACCATGTTAAATAAATATGCATAGTAAGTATGTACCATATTAAGTGTTTAGGTCATTTTAAGCTATTGACTATGGTGGGTGGGTAAATTACATTCAAGTTAGGTTGGTAAATAATTAGATGGCCAATACACCTCCTATGTATTAAATTAACTATTTAACTATTTTCTAATTACCATTTTATGTACTTACATAATTGTATTACATATAATGTAAGATGTCAAGTAAAAAAGTTGACAAAAGTTAACAATGTATGAAGTTATAGTCCATTGGTAAGGACTTGATTTATAATTGAGAATGAAATATTTTTTACCTTCATTCTACTATATATTATTGAATCTATATTGTTTCAGTACATTTGCATGTAGTTTGCCAACAAAAACATAATTCTACTTTTCTAATTTCTAAACATGTCTTCAATTATTCAAAATTGTACTTTTTAATATAATAAAAAAGCTTCAAGAAAAAATAAATTCATATCAAGATTCACAAAGAAAAATTATGAGAAAACTATGTTGCATTTATGAAACCTCTTTTCTTATTTTCCACATAATTCCATTTTCATTACAATGGAAAGAACTTGCAAAAAAAAAAACCAATTCTCATTCTAAAGATGGGTGTGAATGAATACAAACGAGCCCAAATCCTCATTAACACATTAAGGATTTTGTGAATCTTGTTACATATCCCTATGTGGTGCCACTTTAATGGCATGCTAATTATGGAAAGTTGTATTTATTGAATAATATGCATATTAAAAAGTTTTAAATGAATCATGAAATCTTCCAATATCAAGGTTTGGTTTGAACAAAAAGATGTTTAACAACTTCATTCAACTCATGATAAAAATGCATGCACCAAAAGTTATGGCCAAGCCATTTGATACCAATCTAATGACCAAGTTGTGTGCTATGATTAGCAACACTGGCTTGTTGATTCAACAATTTTGAGTTAGTACCATAAATTGGTCAAAATAACTATTGTGTTTGTGCTTGGATTTGGAAAAAATGAGTGCACTTTCTCCATGCTTGCATTCATGAAAGGATAAGTTGTGCAACTTGTTGAAGCAAACATTTGGACAAAACTATTCACATGTTGACAAAAAAAATTATTATTCAAAAAAATTCCCTTTATTAGGAGGTCATCACAACTTGGCAGGAGTAGAAGGTGGAAATTGATCTTACCACTTAGCAAGTTGTCCATACATTTCTTGGAATTGGACAAGTTTGGTGGTTATCTATGTTTCATTATGACTTTTACTAAGATTTGGATGTGGTTTGGGTGGGACTTTGGGTTGCATTTGGCAAACTTTGCATTCAAAAATGAAAAGTTGGTTTCATTAGTTGGTGTTGGGTGGACTTATTAAAAATTGTGCCAAAACCTCATTGGTTAGCAAGGTGGTTCTCAGGACTTATAATAACTTGATGCAAATCTTTTTGTGTGCATGGAAGTACAATTATTCACATGAGCAACAATGTCACATTTAAGGCATGGCATTTCAATTATTAAAAGGCCTTGTCTTTTCTTTTTCTTTTTCCCCATGATACTTGACAAGCATCCATTGGGTATCACCAGGAAAAGAAATGCAACCAATTATTACATGAGGTAAGGATCTTGGGGGAAGGGGTTACTGGAACCAAGGTAGCACTCAACTTCACCTTGTGCAAGCCCTTTGTTTTGGTAATGCCCTCCCCCTAGGGCCTTACCTACCACATAACTGATGGTTTTAGTAGGTAGCCTCCCTAGACAATGTACACATGCTACTCCTCTTCATTCAAGGATGGCATTACTAATACATCCATGTAACTCAATGTTGCCTTGAATGGATCATGCGTGCAACTCTAAAGTTCAGAAACACTCTCACTTTAAGTTGGGAATTCACTGAACAGTCCCCAGTTTCTATGTGCCCCCAAATTTACTCATCCAATGGACTCCACATATTAGTTGATGTAAATTTGTAAGACTTCATTGCAAGCCAAAAACAAAGAGGTATAGGTAACTTACAAAATAAGACGAAAACTGAAAAACAGTGGGGGAAGAAGGATATATAGTCTAGAGAACAGACTACGTTTACTAATTGCTACTATAAGTGCAAAATCTCAATAATATCTGGTTAAGTACAAGTAGGCCTAATTGCAGTTGCTATTGGGACAATTCAAGAGACAGTATGCTGGAGCACCTGCTCATGTTCCAATGGAACAGAGACAGTAGTAGGCCTACCTTCCAAAATTATGTTGTCCACAAAAAAAGCTCTTAAATTTTATTGTAGGAGAGGGGCTGGTTTACGTGGCCGCTCTGTTGCCATGAAGAACTCTATGTAAGGAGAAGTGCTGTACACAGAGGAGGAAAAACAAAATTTAATGATACAACAAAGAAGAAGAAGAAGAAGAAGAGTAAGATGAGTGTAGCTTAAGGACCAAGAAGGGGGCCATTATGGGAATGAGGGCCCCAGTGTGAAGAGAGAGAGCTGTGTGCAGGACCTGAAATACACAGAACAGCCCCCTTGAAGGTCCTTATCTTTGAGAGTCATGCATCTTACACATGGCTGGGTGTCCCAGGGGCAGAAGCTGGACAAATATCTGTAAATTGTGCGAACATTATTTTGTGATGATGTGAAGCTACAAAGCTTAATTCTAAGAATAATGGAGACAATTAAAAAAAGGAGTTAGAGAATGTGGAAGAGGACATGGTCTGAATTAATTTGTGAACACAAGATCTCAATGATCTAGAGTTAAACTAGAAGTCATCCTTCAATTACATACGACACGTAAGAGATCTGATGTGGTAAGAGTGAACCATAAAGGGTCCTTCATTTTTTTCCCATAAAGGACTTTTGATGAGTGTTCCATTTCGTGAAACACTCGCTGAAAGGTGAACCCCTTATGGCAGGACCTCCTGTGCATATGGTGGAAAATTTTGAGTCAAAGTTTCCCAAGGTATACACAGGAGGTCCCTGCTATACCAGGTCTGGTCATGCTTTATGTGAGGTACTGCCCTCAGAACATGTCAATTATGCCTTGGACCTTAAGCACAATCCTAAAAACTAGGGCAGGTTTCTACACTGGAGAATTGTAGGACCCTCAACCCTTTCTTTGTTTGCTTGGTGCCCTTCGCTCAGGTTACAACCCTTGTGCCCAAGCACCCCAAACCAAGGAAGGGCCTTTGGCCCTAGCCTTCTCCTATAACTTAAGCTCCTTTACCTAAAAGTAAGGTATTGCTGGTAGATAATAATAGGCAAACCAGCAATACCTTACATGTCGGTAAGGCGGCCCTAGGATGGAGGCTGTCTAAGAAGTAATGTGATCCTTTAGGGATGCACCTTTTTTGTAGAACTATGATGACAATGTTTGGAGAATGAAAGGGTCAGAGGGACCTTTGCTTTCAATCCTATCAGCTCCCTCATGTAATGAGTCTCAATCAAACTTCAAAATCCTGCATCCATCCTCAGTGGAGGAGTAGTGGTGAGTTTGGTTACGGCTTGATTTCCACCCTTTACACACGCTCCTCTCATACCTTCAACATGTTACCTGTCTCCTATCAAGTTTCCTTAATAGGCCTCTTAGGGCCTGGATGCACATATTGGCCAAGTATAGGAAGGTACTTGTTCACTTCCATTTTGGAGCACCATGACTCTAGGGAAGTGGGACTTCAATAAGCACACTAGTGGACCGCACTTGGTGCCAGGACTTTCCCTCCCCTCACAATGAAAACATGCAAAATTTGGTAAGTTTACTAGCCCCAACTTTCACCTTTCAATCAAACCCCCTTTAGTCTGAAATCCAATTTTCATTAAATTTTTAGTTGTTTTCATTTTTATTGAATTTTCAATGAGAAAAATTGCTAAAAATTTAATATCTCTTGCACCTTAGGTCCCCCCCAAAAACAAAATCACCTCTATGGAACCCTACTCATGAAGAGCTTTCTGACAATGCCAAGTTTGCACCCCCAATCTCCCAAAAAAATTAATTTTCATTGACAAAATACTCAAAATTCAATAACTCCTATATCATAGGTAGGTTTTTTTTTTTTCTTCCCTCCAAATTTTATCGTAGGTGAGTTGGTGATCATTCCCAAGAGGAATGAGCCAAATTCGGCTAGGGGCCAAACAACAAAGTAAGTTGTTTTAAGTTCATGTCATTATGGCAACCGATAGGAACTCATTGTCTAAGTATGGCAACATGTATGGCAACATGTGACCTTTTTCCTCAAAATATAGCAATTTTTTTAGTATTTTTTCCCAAAAAAAAGTTGTTGTGCGATTTGAATTGGGATTTTTTATTGTCAAAATGAAAAAAAATTGCCCAAAAAACCACTAATCAAAGGCCTAAATATTACAAAACCACCTTGGTGCACCCAAATCTTGCAAATTTGAATGATACACCTTTGTTTATCCCAAGTTTGAAATCCAATTTGCATTCAAATTTGAAGTTTTATTGTTTTTGAATTTTCAATGAAAAAAGTTACTCAATATTTGAATACCTTATATCTAAAAATACAAAATCACCTCCATGCAACCCCACTCATCAAACTATCGAGTGTGTAGCCCAATGTCTTTGAAATTTATTGTAATTTTATTGAATTTTCAATGGAAAAAAACTCAATAACTACATGTAAAACATAATGAACTCACCTTGGTGTACCCCTACATTGAAAAATTTCCAATGATATGGGAGCTATGGTTTGAGACATCTCAATGTGACAAAATGTTCCAAACAAACAAAAGAAACAAATTGTATTTAATAAATGGATTCCTAAATTTTATCAAATTTTTTTGAAATTTTAAATAATTCATGTGTTATTATTACACAATTTGTTATAGAACTTTCATCAAAACATTGTTTTATGTATAAGGTTGGGGTTTTTTTTTAAAAAAATAGAAAAGGTCAAATTCACCAATTACCATGCTTGTCAACTTCAAGGGTTTTTCTCTTCATATTTTATAGGCACTGTTTATAAAAAATAGAAATTTCAAATAACCTTAGGTTCAAACATGGTAAAATATACAATAAAGGTAGTCTATTGAATTCCAAAAACTAGTTTTTTTGGGGGGATATCAAAGGTGAAGTAAATCCTAGGGTGAAAGCACATTATAGTGACCCCCTTTGGGGTGTCACATTGTATTACTTTACAGGGATGTGCATGTTTGAGTGTATCCCACCTCAAAATTTTGAAATATTTTCACAATATTTTTGCATATTATGTTAGAATATAACTTGAGCAAGAGATTAGGAAAGAAACTATTTCATTTTCATTTTATAAAATGGGAGATTGGGGTATATTTGTGGAAATAAATGTAATGTACATGTGTACTCAAAAACACAAATATATTCCAAAAACAATTTAAATAACTTTTAGTCTTTATGAAACTTGAAAATATACTACACCATGTCATTTCACATAATATGAACCATGTTTGGATACCTTGTCACTAATTTGAAATTTTTCATTTCAAAAATGAGTTTTTCCCAACAAAAATGCAATAAATGTGTGGTAAATTGAAATTTTGACAAGAAATCACATCCACATAGAAAATGACAAGCATAACTAGATGGGCCATTTTTAAATTTTCATTAAAATTGATTATTTTAATGACTAATGAAGCTCTAAAGTTAATGTAGTCAAAACAAGATCGTGGCCCTATTATACCAATGTATTTTATAAATACACTCATGGATCCTTCAATATAGACAAAGAAATTTATTATTTAAAATAATTTTAATACTACATAACATTAGTATTGTAAAAATGATTGTTATAGGGCCCAAAAACCAAAATTGATACCCAAAATTAAATGTACTACATTTTTGGAACAATCATACTCTATGTACTATAACATTAAACCCAAAAGTGCCCTAAAGGGGGTCATTGTAGTGTGCTTTCACCCCCTCACAATTGAATTTGATGAAATATTTCACATTGTTGCATGAAAGCCTTATATTGTTTTTTTTTAAAGAATAAAAACCAAAAAATAGTATATTTTATCATTGCTTTGATGGTATTAAATCCAACATGTGAAGTTGTTTGAATTTGTGAAAATAAATGACAAACAAATCGATAAAACATTGTAATATAGAAAAGAAAATTATGTGCATGTACATATCCATCAAATGCACATATTTATAACCTCATTTTAATGATGTAAGGTCTTTGAGATGTATCAAGTATGTTTGAAAAAACAACCAATTTTTACACCTACTTTTTTATCTTTTTTAATATTCAATTTTTTAAAAAGTTTTAAAATCATAAAACCAAGTTAGACAAAAGAAAAATTATTAAAACCCATAACTTTTTTCATGTGGAAGTTTGAATATGAAAGGAAAAAAAAAAGACTCGAGTAGTTCAATAATTGATTAAATAAATAGTGGCAAAGATGGACAAATTTGGGCCATTGTATTCTAGCATTGTTAAAAAATGGAATCCTACACATAGGACCTACTCTAGTTTGTTTACCTAGGTTGTCACCATCATCTCATTCATCCACATTTCTATGCACAATCCTTCATATGTGCCTTGCCAATTTATGAAATTAGGCCAACATGTGGTCAACTTCTATTGTTATCATCATCCCCCTTCCATGAAGTCTCTTCATTCAAGTTAGCATTGATATTCATTGCATTTGGAAGCTCCCAACATCTATGTTAATGTGTTTTGAACCATGTCTAGCCACCAACCTCTTGGAGATGTTAGATCCAATGCCCTCACAATCTCCTTTAAATTGTTTTACAATGCAAGCTCATAGTTTTATACTACATCAATCTTGAAAAAATTAATGTGGAATGTTGGTGTTTTGTTTATGCATATGTTTCAAATCCTTTGATTGGTTTTGAATAATGTTTCTTGGGATTTTTTTTATAATGTAACTCTTATTTTATTTGTGTGAAGGTAGTTAGATTCCCATTGTTAAGTTACACAATTGATAGCAAAATAAATCACTATGAGAAAATTAAAAGGGTGGTTTTGCAACTTGCCTTACAACTAGATTTTCTAATTGCAATGGTCATTTGCAACTCCATGTATTTTTACACATTAAGTTATGTTGGACAAGTTGCATTAGTTGCAATGAACATATTGTATTCATATATGCAACTGTATATTATTGGAAATATGTGCAACTCTATGCAACTAGGTTGTCCACATAGGTTTCCTATGCAAATAATCTTTGAATGAATGTAAATCCAATGTGACATTTCATTCATCCATAAATAAGCAGTATTTATTGATGTCTACTGCAATTAATTTGCAACTTACCATATGACTATTTGACTACCATTACATAAGTTCATTTCCATGTTTTCCAACAACTAGATTACAATTTTTTTACATTTGTGATCTATTAATTTGCAACTATTAATCATTATTTAATTAATAACCTCGTTTTTTTGCAATTAAATTTATTAATTTGGAACAAATTTTGAAACTTTTTAGCAACTAACAATTGCATAATGGCACCATTTTGTAATTTATATGGAATTGGTAATGGTAATATTATTTATAGATTGCAATTTATGCAAAACTAAAATGAAACTCATTAATAACTTTGTAGGTATTGTGATGTTAGGTCACCATTTATCATGATCATCATGCCCAATAAATCTTTCACACACATTATAATTGTCCAAATTGTATTACATAATGTAGAATAACATTTCATTAATATTCATAAACAACATGAAATTGACTTGAAATTATATACATTGACATTCAAGGTTGGAAATACATTACAAGAGTGTTTTAAAGATCTTCATTCCTATTGAAATACATTTAAACTATGAATCTATAATATTGTTAACTACATATAACAAAGGTCCTCATATTCCCATACAAAGGGTCAATAATAATCAAATATTCTCATTTAAAACTTTAAAATTGTATTTCTATTTTGTGAGATACCTTCCCCTATTTTGTTACCATGGAACAACCATAATTTCTTCATTCTATTTTGTCTACTTTTGAAACTGCAATAACTTAATATTCAATCTCACATGTGAAATGATGTCAATGACACATAGACAATGTTACATGTGGACATATTATCAACTCAATTAAAATTATTTTGCAACTACAATGCAATAATTCCATTAACAATCGCAACATACATGAATTTCCATAGTTAACATATAATTAAAGTATAGTTCCCAAATGATATTATTGGTAATTATATACAATTTAAACTTTACACACAACAATGATTTTCAAAACAAGATGCATAAAATACTTAAAACATTGAGGTTAGGTTTCACCATACAATTTGATCTTTTACCACATTTTTCCTTGATCACCTTGTCCACTTCTAAAATTTCCATACTACAATCTCACGTCACATGTGAAATGAATCTAATAACATGTAAATAATTTTGCAGTTAACAAAGAACATCTAGATGTCCATATGGGTGCATTCACAGTAAAAGGAGCCAAAAGCATTAGGGATTCAATGTTTTTTAATGATTAGGTTTAATCATATTTTACACCATTCACTTTCAAATATATAAAACATTTCACCCAACTTTTGGCAATGTTATCTACTTATATACATTAATGAATTTCAAGTACAAAAAATTAAATGTGTAGACAAAATGACTATCCTTTGTAATATAAAAAGTGATTACATCTCCAAGATAAACTACCCATCCCAAAATTGTATATTAAATTGATCTTTACATTATTTGGAAGAAGTTTATCACATAAAATCATTTTCTAAACATACAAAAGTTGAAAATTGAACATAATTTATGCATTTTTCAAGACATCATGATAGGACTCAATGAAATAAACTATTTAATTAATATTTTTTCCTCCATAAAATTTATCCATGCCTTTCACCATATAAAAATGAACTTTTGTTAAAGACACATCATTAAAATTTGTAATTTAGAAGGCCAAAAGCACGTTTGAACCAAATGTGTAGATATGTGTAATAAATAAATTCTTTATTAATCTCAACTCCTTTTGCACTTTTAATCATCAATATGAATCTTCTTCTCAAATTTTGGGAATGAATGGTGCACATTTGATAAACAAAAAAAACATTCAAATTTAAAAGCACTATTTGACAACTACATTTTAAGTGCTTTATGTGCATGAAAGGATTTTCAAAACTTAATGAAATGACTTTAAATTTGTGGAAGATCAAGATCATTAGCAAAAAATATAATTGCAAAAAGAAATAGTAATTTGAATAAATATATTACACAAACTTGTCTTTCAAAGTATACATGGTATAGGAACACAATGCATTTGACAATTGCTTTGGCTCCTTTTACTATAAATGCACCCATACTATCAACTTAAATATAGTTATTTTACAATTGCAATGCCAATAGCTTTGGATTAATAGTCAATGTGCATAAAATGCAACATAACACATCAAATTATGATTTGAAACAACAAAATTACAACATATACTATTACACAATGGTGAATGCAAACAAAATTAAATATGCATGAAACAATCAAAATATGGAGGTGAAATTTCACCACATTTGATATGATCTTGCTTCACCAAGTTGTTTTAACATTCATTTTCTTGAATGTTTTGATTTGGTTTACTACACAACAAACAACAACAAAATGTTTAGTGTCATATAATAATCAATAATCTAACAAAACTTTATCAAATCACTTTTTTTTTTTCCCCTAAAATTATGTTGTTGCAAGAGAAGTAGAAACCACACATTGGGTAGGTAGTGCCATGGATACAACAGAACTTCCTTTAGGCATGGTACTAAGGTTGTCTATAGGAATTGGAATATTGGAGACCCTAGTTCCTTTTGACACCAGTCACATATTTAGTGCTTGAGTCTTGTTTTCCAAAACTTGCTTGGGCTAGCTTGGTAATCAAACACATCTACATCAACATTGAGGGACTAAAGTTATTTACAAACAAGGTCATACTCATTCTATCCCTCTTGCACTTTTTCATTTTTACTCCTCACCAAAAAAATTTAAAATTCAATCTTTTGATTTCAATTTTATTCAATTCTTCCTTAGATGATTTTGCAACACTTAGGTCAACATAAATTTGAATTTTTTTTCCCTTAGTACCCACTTCTAAAAACCTTATTTCTAATTTCTTTTGCAAAATAATAAGTTTGTTTCTGTTTTGTTTTTCTTTTTTGGTGAAGCAAGTTTGTAAGAAAATATTGAAATCAATTCAAAAAAACTTCCTTTTCACTTTGCATAACATTCAACCCAAGCACAAAAATTTCTTCTTGATTTTAAACATTTCTCAATAATTGTTCCATAGTTGTAATTTGGTTTGCTAGAAAGACCTTAACCTCTTTTGGTCCTTCAACAATGAAATGTCCATCTTCCCTTCCATCATTGAGTTGGATAAAATAGGTCTATTTCTTAATTCCACTATTGAATTTTGCAATGGCATAATTCTCCTTGTTTTTAGAAGGGATGAATGGTCTTCTAGCTCTTTTCATTTGCTTTTGCATTGTAATATACACATATTGTGCCCAATTCACAACATGTCCCTTCCATTATGCCAATCAACCTCTTAAGAAAATGCTAGGGTAATCACCATTTGTGGGTTGATGTGCATATCTTCATAGAGTTTTAGAAATGCATGACATTTTTTCCCATGACGAACTCATTCTCTTACACCTTCCATCCATTGTCTCCTTTGTTGCCAAACATAGAGTCTACTCCTCTTGGTCAACAACCCAAGCATAATTTCAAGCTTCTATCATGTAAAAACAACACACAATGTGGTTTTAAGGAGTTCACCAAACTACAACAACATAATGCATTTAGAAAAAAGAAAATGCAAAGATAAAAACTTAGGGCCAAGATCTAGAACTCAAACTTGGACCTTGAAATATTCACTATGGAAAAAAGCTAAGGTGCATGTGAAAGGTCGAAGCATTTTGGTGATAATGGCAACAAATCTAAACAATGGCTTCCCCTCCCATTACGATTTGAATGTAGGTTTTTTGCTCGTAACACTTATTGTTTGATGGGAGAGAATAAGAAACAATGTTTCAACCCAAATCTACTTTTAAATACTTTTTGGACACAAGTGCAAGGATCATAAGTTATATAATTCATCTTTTTTGGACTCCCTACAAAATTCAATCACTTTTCACAACATAGGTTTGAAGATTAAAAAATCAGCAAGTTGGTGTACCTATATTCATGAGGGGATTTCCAATTTGATTAGGAACGCACTTTGAATTTCCCTAAACTTTGCATATTTAATCATGAAACTATTCCAATTCAACAACTTTTGCATTGTAAGTCTAAATTGATGTTCTTTGGTTGTTAAAAGGAATTTTGGTTTTTAGTTTTACATGCATTATGATTAGGGTATCACAATTAGAAATAAGGATTTCAAGAAACTTTTTCTCATTGTTCATTAAAAATAAAATTAGCACACGAGAAATTTAAATGAGAAAAAATGAATAGTCCAAATTAAGATAATTCATATGGTGATGGTGATTTTTCACATGTATACATTGTTACATTGTGCATCATGTAATGCAATTTGGTGCAAAAAATGTTTAAATAAACTTCCATGAAAAATTTGACATGATATTTTGCATGAATATTTCTTGCACATGTGATTTGCACTTGGGGTTACAAATTCCAAGCCCAATGAATATGAACATTAAGTAACCAAATGCACAAAAACAATGGTCATTTTCCTTGTAGCCTTTGCATACAATTTATAATGTAATATGAAATGCATTTAATGAACATTGCTAAACATAGATATAAGCAATTTTTATCTAGAGAAAATGATTGAAATCAATTACATTACGTTATGAATTCTTTTTTATTTCTTAAAAACATTAGTAGTGAGGACAATTGATATAATTATTTTCAAAGATTTAAGAAGACATTTATATACTATCCACCATTCTTAGATATCTTTATTTGCTTAATATAACATGATTCTAATAGTAGGTATACAACAATCATTATAATTATGATGATGCAACCAATACTAGAAAAATCCAAAGTTGTTTATGTAGTATTTTTTTGGGTTAGATAGTTGATTTAAAAACTCTAATTGAAAATGGACGCCTTTTTTTCATTGGGTTTGAAAGAACCTCTAGTGCAACTCAAATAATGGGTTTTTCTTTAAGTTATAAAGATTCTAAGTTTGGAGACTTCCCAAAACATTTGGAGCTCAATCTAGTTAAAGACCAAGTTCAATTCCATATACATTACACCCAACTAATATTAAAATTTTAAAATATTATGTTTATCTAACTAGTGCATAATGACCAAGATAAATGATTGTGTATTGACTGTTATGTACATCCAATTAAAACCAATAAATAGCCTACAATGCCACAATTCATAATTTCACAACAGGTTGGTTGACAATTATAATATTCAAAAACTTTTTCAGGTGGTAAAACAAAAGTCTGTCTTACATAGCAATTCACTTGTGGAAAAAAAAAAACACCACTGACATCATTCAAATTTCAGATGAAATCCCAATTGCAACCAATGAGGTCCTAACATATACCTAGTTAGGACTAGATTACAATTGGCCTAGATCTGAAAGCTGGTAGAACCCCGAATGGTGTGAAGCATGAGCTGACCACATGGCCAATTTCACTATGTGTAATCCACCATCCAAAACCTTATTCCATTTAATGTCATTGCTTCATATTGTAAGCCAATATTCGAAGATCTTTGAAGAGTTGATTTCAAGTTTATTATAAGAATGTTTGAATTGTTCAATTTGACAACTAGTATGCATGAAGTTAGTAAGTTGTTCTTAACAGTTCCCTCTCTGTATGGTGGCTACAAGCTTCAACACTCCTTCACACAAAGTTTCCAGGCCCTTGATTTATTTTGAGGTTTTTGAAAACTTGATGAATGATGATTTCAGAATGTATGTCTGGTTGACTCAAGGCTTGGGTGTTGTTTTGGAGGCATAATAAATCATAGGACCCATATTTTTCCGTCACTCAAGATTCTCACAATTGGATCTTGAGACCCATCACTCATGATCAACCAGAGAAATCATGTGAAGATTTTTCTTGGGTATTTTTTCATCGCAGTTGTTCCACTGTACCATAGTACCACCAGACCAGTTCCCAGTTTTCACCCATTATGAGCTTGTGTACATACCAATAATTAGGGGCGATGTTTCATGCACCTAGTTGACAACTTCCAACCCAAGAAGTTGCTTGTAGGACTTCAACAAGTTTTGTACGAAATTGTAAGAACCAATTGAACATCCGTAGATGATAGGATGCCATGGCAGCAAATTGGATTCACAATGAGTTTCAGTTAGATCAACTTGTACACAAAGTCACCGAATCACGTGGGAAAGGGATGGTATGCACCAAAATGCACCAGTTTGCGTAGGATTGATTTGTGTTATAACTCTACACAACCTGACTCAAGCAACTGCTTGCGGATACTCTTCCACTTTGTTAGTCCTGAACTGAATGGATAGACTCAAGGTGTTCACAATGGTTATTGTTTTATGGGATAGCAATTCACCCTGTAGGTGGGTGGTTGTCCATTTTTTACCAGCCCACAGGGCGAGGGTGTGAATCACTGCAGAGCAGTTCTCACTTCTTTTGTATCAATATGAGGATAGATTTTCTAAAAATTCAGAAATCAAGTTATCAAAAGTTTTTAAAAAAAAGTCAGCCCATTTGAATGAAGTTGGGTATCTGTAAACAGATTTTTTAAAAATTAACTAAAAACATATTTTTTAATAAAATATTTTAAATAATTCATAATAATTACAATCGACAATTATAATGCTCAAATATTACAAAAAGGAGAGCATGAACAACATGAGAAGAGTGCTAGTACCGCGAGGAGAGCATGCACAGGAAAAGAGTGTCAGTAGCACAAGGAGGCCTCTAACCCCTTTTCTGGTTCTTAGGGCTAGGGGTCTAGGGTTTAAGGTAAGTAGGGTAGGGTTTAGGGTCTAGAGGTTTGGGTGGGTTTCATCTCAGCCAGTTCTCTCTTGCCAGAGATTCAACGGCTCTCTTTGCGAGGTAGTTCCCATTGTTCTGACCCTTGACTGGAGGTTCTAAACTCATGAACCGGTCCTGACCCTGATTGGAGGTTCTAAAAATTTCATAACACCATCAGTTTTGACCCTTAATTCGGGTTCCGAAAAATCAAAGAACTGGGTCAAAGAACCTGCCTTCAACCACCGGTTCTTTGCTGATTCTGCCGTGAGAACCACCTGTTCAAAGACCTGCAACCGGAGGTTGTTTTGATTCTGAAAATATTGGAGAGTCTCTGGTTCTGTGATTCTGAAAATTTTCGAAACCCAAAACTGTAGGTTGGTAACAAAATCCAAAAACCGCCCAACACTGGTCTGTACCTATGAATCACCTTATTGGAGCTTGTACAGTAACCGCTAAGAACGTTTTCTGACGACAATATCGCTTTGATTCTATTTGAGGAGCCCCTTAGCAACAGCACCAGCTCCAATTCATCTGTCTGCCTGCATATGTGGAGAGATACACGAGTACCTATACATATTCACCATCGCCTCTCAAAAGTTGAAACGAATTTCTTTATAAATTCACAAGCATGATCTCCAATCAAAGATGTGTCTGCTGGTACACTTGGCTGCAGTGTCCTGACATATGCAGTTAGAACACAAAACACAAGTGTAGGGACACTCCAGTAGCACAAAAAGCAGACATTTGGTGCATGGGACCTACAGTTTGAGTGCCTTGTTATTGTGTCTCTTATATGTGAAACAAGATGTGCATCCCATACACTCAGTAGTTAGGCAATGAGCCCAACCTGGAGAAAGCATGGTTCAATCCTGTGTTGTGTGGTTCTCTCTTTTCAAGGAAAGAACTGATGGGTTAAGGTATGGATCCTTCACCAGTGATTCTCAAAAATAACACAACTGTTTCCAACCCAGAATTGTGCTTCTTAAGAAATGGACGAACTCCTCAAAGAACCCACCTGAACCGCCAGCTCTTTGCTGGTTCCTTCACAGAACCCACTGATTCCTTGGAAAGTCTTCGAAAACTCAGAAGCAGAAGTTAACGTATTTTGAAAAGTTAAAAAACCCTGGAAGTGAAGGTCCTTCCATTCTGAAAATTTTCAAAAACCCAAAACTGATCAAAGAATTGGCCTACACAGCTTCAAACTTCAAACCTGTGTTTGGCATGTATGCACCAGGGTTTTTTTTTGGGCCAGTTTTGTCAAGTGGGTGGACTGGCCATTGTCCACAGTAAGAATGAGCCCACGTTTGCTAGGTCAGAGGGGAAGGTAGAATTTTTTTGGAATCCTGGCTAGTTCTGTCGACGTACCTGCAGGAACTCTCCTTCTAAATGTATTTAATTGTAACTTTTTCCCCTCAAAATCTGACGGTTTTGCGGATTTATTACAGAAAAACCCTTTTGTAGAATTTGCACAAGAATTTTGTTTTTTTCAGCACAGTGCACCAAAATTAAAAAACCCTGGAATGGAGTCTGAAGAAATGTGTGCTAACAAGAAACAATGTAAAATAGTAGGGAAGCGTAAAAAATCCACCAAAAGTAGGTAAGAAGGTTGTCTGAGGAGACTCTAAAAAATGTGTACTAAATCCTAACCGAAAAAATGTAAACAAAGAAGTACATAAGTTATAATTATCTCAATGCATCAAACTCATTTAGGTATTGTCATGTCTATGAGCATATTCTAATATGTCCTGTGCATTACACTTCTCTGCCTCTGCAAAGTCAAAACTCTTTTTTTCTTTTTTGGCCGCACAAATGAACAGTTTGTCCATTCATTGTGAAGAAGAGGAAAATAAAGAAGTTGCCACCACAATGGGAGGGGAGCCCAAACACACACTCAAACCCTATACTTAAGTTTGAGACACAAATGATGAAGCCAAGCCTATATTTTATACTTGACTTAATAATCTGGGCAGCAGCTGTTTGGAGTCATGGAATGCCCCACCCACACTGGGCTCTCTCATATGTACAGTGGGCCCTCCCACGTACATATGAGCGTTGGTCATTATTCAGGGCATTATAGTAGACTGATTCATCATTTGCGTACTAGCACTTGAGAGCAGGGTTTTACACTAATGATTCATTTTTTTAAAACCCTGCTGCTAATACACTGTTGAATCAAATAGTGACCTGGGAGCGGTTTTTTTTTTTTCCATTTTTTCAATTTTGATATATAAACATTTTGACGATTTTTTCACAAAATAAATGAAGCATGTACTAATTTCCACTAGAAGAAATAGGTCAATAAAAGAGAAAAATTGCCCCATACCCCCCACCCCCCCAAAACACACTGGCTGGGAGCAATGCCCCAATTAATGTCTTTTCTAAAAACCAAGAGCCCCTATGTTACTGCAAATTTGACCACTCGTTGAACTGTAGCGGTCCTATGGTACTTGGGCTTGACTATGGCTGGTGGTAATTCAAACTACAACTAGTAGATGCACAGTGGCCAAGGGGCCCATCCCAATTGGTCACTAGTCTCAAGCCTTCCCAACTGTAATCCACACAACCCTCATTCTTATCAGGGTTGCTGCCAGAAGGGATGTCCTAATACCCTAATACCCATCATCTTGGCCTTCAGTAAATTTTTCCATGAATTAATTTTCTTACTTCATTTTACCTTTTTCATGTCCCATTTTAGCAATAGGTAGGTATGTAGTATATCTGTAGTGTTGTTCATGTCATCCACATAGTGGTTCTTGTCATCCGCATTCTCTCTCCTGTCATCCTGTTGTTGCTCTCAGTCATTTTTTTCTTTCTTGGGTCGGCTCTTGTCCCTAATGTTCTCCATCACTAGTCTCATTTATCCCTGGCTCCTTTCAGTGTTCTTTTAACAGAAATTTTGTTTATAGCCAAAGTGGCAATCATCCATAGGAAGATGTAAAAAGGTGGCATAAACAAGCTATGAAGCACACAACTTTAATCATCCTTCTCTATATTTAATCTTTGGTTACCCACTTAAAACCAAATATAGAAACTTGGAAAATTTTATTATGTTTGGTCCTGACTTCTGATGATTGAAACCCTTGGAAAGCAGTTCATTTTCAAATTCGCTTCTAAGTGAAATTTCGCCAGTAAAACAGAGGTTAGCTCTTTGTCTCCCTTGCCAGTGTGCTCATCAGCGTTTCCTTTTGTGGCGCCATTTTGCAAAAGAAAGGGCCTAGCAACATGATCAAAGGGTTTTTTTAAAAATTTAAAATCCAATTTTTTTTTCAGATTTGTAGCTATGAAGTCACCCAAAAAATTCGGTAGATTTTGATAGATTTCTAACTTTGTTCCTAGAAAATTTCCAGATTTACATATTAGGTTTTTGCAGGTTGCCAAAATATACAAGGACTCCTAATTTTTCTACTTCTTTATTTATCTTGTAGCCAAATTTAGCTACTCTGGGTGCAACATCACAAAAATTGAAAAACAAAACACTGGTGCTCATGGCTCTTTTTTTTCTTTCTTTTTTGGGAGCAAATAAAGTAATCTTAGGAAAAGAACACTCATGCTATTTTGTTAAAGACCTTATTTGTAACCCTTACAAGTTTTTTTCCAAACATTTTTTTCATTCTTATTTTTCTTGTGTGCATCAATTGCATGCACCCCAAGAGTGAGTTAACATCAAATGACGACATGTTCTGGAGAAAAGTTGTTTAAAAAAACAGTTCCCCAAACTGAAATCCAATGTCCAAATGCAGGGGGGAAAATTGCCAACAAATGGCGATTGATTTTTCCAAAAATCAAGGAATATGCTACCCAATTTAATTTTTTATATTTCACATTTGTGCGAAATTTCACACAAAAGAAAGGCTGGGGTGGTGTGCTATGTCTGCTAGTTTTCTCCATCACCACCGTTGTTCCCAGCGTTGTATTGGTTTCGCCATCCTGGCTATTATTGCCCTAGTTATCCTGGTAGTTGTTCTGTCAAGTGTTCTACTGCCTTCCATGTCCTATTGTTTCTGTCACTACCTGTTACCCGGCATTCCTCTACTTGTGACCTACACCAAATTGAGACTCCACAGATCCAGACCTAAAACTTGACTACCGTAGTACCTTTTCAGGTTCGGCACTACTGTGCCTAATAATTAATATAATTTGAAATTTCTGTTTTGGCATTACAGTTTTTGATTTTGGAAATTTCAATATATAATGATTAAATATAATAAATTCACTAGTTCTCTCACAAAGCATTTTACTTTAGGTTAGACTATTCAAAGACAGTCTTGGTGTAGTAGGGGGGGGGCGCGATCGTTCGAATCCGACTTCCTTTCCTGAATTTTCAAGTTTTTCGACATAAAGATTTTATTTTTAAAAATTCTGCAAAACTGAAAATAATATAATTAGTGCTGAAGGTGAAAAGCTACTATGATAGTACACCTTCGATCCAAACCTAGATTTAGTAGGACGCGTAGGATTTAGACTTAAATTTTAGGGTACGTCCACTTGTTGTAGGTCCTGCTGCCAACCCCGGTTCCTCTCAACTTGTGCATAGATCTACCCAACTTGGTAAACACAATTCTTCAGCAGTTGGTATGTAAAATCCAGTGTTAGGCAGTTCTCTCCTTCTTTTTATGAGAACTGCCAGCTCTGGTTCTTCCCAACATTGACCTAGTTCTTTTTTCTTTTTAAAAAAAATCTTATATTTAAAATAATTGATTAGGGTATCATATTTTTATTAAATTTAATAAGTTGGTTTTCAGACATGGCGGTCTTCACAAATGTGATAGTAGTTGGTTTTCATATCCGATTTTCATAATCTGAATCTCAAATTTATATTCATTAACAAATTCTTAGTTCAGAAATAAATTGAATAGTAAAAATAAACTTGTGTAAAGAATGATGAAAATGTTACACAATTTTTTCTATAATAATCTACATTTTAAAATATTCATCCCTTCCAAATGTTTTTTCAAATTCTTTTAATTCCTCCTTTAATTCTACAATAGCTTTAGTTAGCTCCACTAATTAGAAAAGGGTTTTAAACCAATCTTAAGATCATTGGGTTAATTTTTATTCAATTTTTTGTATTATCTAAATGAGTCCAATTGCAAATGACATCTTTTGAAATTAGTAATTTCTATCAAAGAAAAAATCCTTTCAATCTTAATTTGTGAATTCATAGTGCCTAAGATTTTACGAGCAAAGAATCCAACTATAGAAAAAACATAAATTCATGCTTCTCCCACCATTGAAAAAGACATTTGATATCTTTTACATCCACATGAAGCTTTTTGAAAATCATAAATTACTTATTGACGAACATTTTTGCTAGTTCATTTGCGCTTCTTGTGATTTCAAAAATTTCAAAACTACAATTTTCATCAACACCTTAGTCAATAGTGGTATTTTCAAATAAGGGGTGCATATGATGATGACATTTTAACAACATGGGATACAAGGTCTTTTTATCTTGTTCCTGCACAATGGCCTTGCCTTGCTCAAGGCCATATAATGAAGACATCAAACATAAGTTATTTGAAATTAAGATCCAACATAAAAAAAACATGCTATGAACTTTCTTTTCTTCATATTTTTTCAAAAAAATAAAAACATATCCAAAACACCATAAACCTCTTTTTTAAATGTTAAAGGCCAAAAAACCTAATCCAAGAACAACAGTGAACTCCTTTTCGATACAATTATTGAAGGAAACAAAAATTCTAGTTTGTTCACTCAATTTCAAACAAATGGAGATGGCAAAATTTAAAACATCACTTACTTGATTTTCCTAGATTTTTTGGGCTAGGTTATACATTTTTATAAATCTCCTTGTGAAGTTTTAAAGGAAACATATGTTAAAATTTTACACAAAAATTCATTCGTTGTAGCATATTGACAAGTCTTGGAAAATGCATTGCCAAAAAAATGCCTTGATAATTTTCTTCGAAACTTAGAATGTCACAACTTACAACTATTTTTAATGTAACAATCATCTTTCACATACTTGTAATAAATTTTTTTTCAAGTTATAATTTTCTAATAATTCAACGAGTGTATGGCCAAAGTTTACCCATAAGTACTTTCAACCTCAAAAAGACCAATTATAACATGTTTTGACTATCAAACAACTCCCAAAAAGTTAATCACAATGGCAAATATGTCATGAACACCTTTTGACATCTAAAGATCAAAGCTTGTTGCAAAATTAAATTTTGTCAAAACTAATAAAACATACAACAATTTAATTTTTTCCACTAACTCAAGGAACATCTTTTGTGAGAACATTTTTTTAGAAGGAAAGAGAAGTCTTGGACACAAATATAAACATAAGTGTTTCATCAACATGCTTTCCACAAATTGCATGGGTAGATGATATTTAATAGTCAACAAGTTATATCATTAAAAAATTATATTGCATATGATATTTATGGAAAGGATCTTTGGTAGCAAAAAACTTGACATGCACTTCTAGATGGATTTGAGTTTTTTTGACAAGTCGTTTCCACTTCTCCTCTCAATGGACTATTCACTTCCTCTTCAAACTTTTTTGCAATAATAAAATGGTTTGCATTCATATTTTTTTCGATGTTATTATTCCATTTGTTGTATTATATAAGGTTAAACCTTTCCTTACTTGAATTTTAGGGTTATAAACCAAAATTGGATTATTGCAACAAAGAATACATCTCATGGTTTGAAGGGATTTCATGTTGAATACCTCAAAGCGTGATGAACTTCAACACTAGTAACATGATAAAGCAACACGACTACCAACAATGTGATGGATTGACAACAACTATATTAGCAATGCAATTTGATGGACAAACACCACTACTAGCAACACAATGGAGTAATAGTAGCACCAACAATGCAATAAAACACTCACAACATTAACAATCACACTAGCAATACAACAAAGCACTAGTAACACCAATAATGTGAAGGAACAATAGCAACAATAACAACACAATGGAGCAAAATGAAAGAGCAACACAAAGGAACAACACGAAGGAGTGAGAAAAAAAAACCCTAATAACAGTTACAAAACATTAAACCCAAAGGTATTTTTATGTGTTTGGATGTCACCTCATTTTGCTTTTCAATTAAACTAACATAATCTAACTACTTCCTTTAAAATCAGATTTTGGTTCTTTCATAAAGCCAACTTGGTTTTTTAATAAATAAAATAAAATAAAATTGGTTTTCAATAATTTGATCTCAATTGGGTGAAAATTGTTAGTCGAATTCTCAAATTGGTTATCACCAAATGTGATACTAATTGGTTTTCATTGTAAGAATTAATTTGAAAATAGGTTTGATATCTAAAAGGTCTTAATGAAAACTATCCAACACTAGTAAAATCCATCATGCAAGTGATAAATGATAACCCTACCCAATTTGAATGTCTTTTCTTTTTCTTGCGATTTATTATCCATTATGTATTGTTTACTATGTGATTATCAATCTTTGGCAATTCTCACATTTTTGCAAAAATCATAGGTTTTGGTTTTTACATAGATTTATGAAAATTGGATTAGTTTTTTTTGGGTTTGTGAAAACCAATTAAGGTATCATTTTTAAAAAAATCTTTTTTACCTATCATTCACATGTTTACATGTAAAAGATTAACTCGTAACTTTTTATTTCAAAGCTTACACATCAAGATATAGGAGATTTTGGCATGTGTGAAATGTAAATAGAAAACATACAATGAATTTTTAGATATGTGTGCACATGGTCTAGTGATGATTGTTTTTTCAAATGCTTAGGAAGCCTTGGGTTCAATCCTCATGTGAGTTTCCTTGCTTCAGTTTTTTGACCTACCATGTTTATCCCCTAGACTATCACTTTGAGAATTGGACTTGGGTAGGGATTTAATTGTTTAAACTTCAAGAAATGAGACCTTAATACTTTGCTTAGTTCTTTGTGAAGCAAGCTTAGTCATTCATAATTACATTTAATTAAAAAGTAAAAGCATTGTATGCATTATGCCACATAAAACATCAAAAGTAACATGTTTTAGTTCATACATGATGATAGGTCACCATCTTTGTCATATTAGTGACTAAATTCGATCTTGATGCTAGCATTATGATTTTCACATAGGTCCCCCATGGTCCATGTTTTGCTTATAATGTTTGTTTTGATTTTTTTTAAACTGAAACTTAGTTAAAATGGACATTGCTAATTTGTATGTTAGTCAAAATAGACAAAATTAGTCATGTTAGTCTAGTAACATTTATTATATAATCATCTTAATCACAATCAATATCATAAATGAATAGGCCATTTAACATTGCAAACTAGGGAACTTGTTAACACTAGTCATGACTAATGATGGCAAGTTCTTACTTTTCAAGAACACTGAGCTATTCTTGGCTTTAACACTTCAAACCTTTTTGGTAGGTTTTTTGGGTGTAGGTTTTGAACCCAATTCTTCAAAACTTTGATCCTTGCAATTCAAGTTTTGACACACTTTTCAATCTCAAGAACTTCAAGCCTAGTTCAAAATTAGGCTAGTTCCATGTATACAATAAACACACCCCAAGGTGAAAGATTGTATAAATGTGAAATTTTACAACAAATGAAACTTGAGATTGTATAAATGCAAATTTCTAAAATTAATCATTTATGTATAAAGTTCAACTTACTTTCCAACTTTTAAAAAATATTCAACTTGCCTACCTTAAAAACTTATGTTCAAGAATTTCTTTTCATGATTTCAATTTTGATTTTGGTTAAAAAAAAAAGGCTAATTCCAATTCTTGTGACAATTCACCAAAAATGTGTTTTTTTGGGTCTAGGTCAAAATAATGTGAACTCTAAGTTTAACACTACAAATTGGGAACTTACCACATTGGTCATGGCATACTATGACCATCACTTTTCCACCTTTTGAAATATGAATCCATCTAATCAAAGGTTAGGACCTTATTTTTTTCCATCAAAATTTCAGTATTATTCATCATATTAAGTCAAATTCTTTGGACATGTTACAAGTGTTGCAAAAGGTATTTTTTTGTTTGTTAAGGTGACATAACTTAAATCTTTTTGACTCACATTATATTACGCAACAAATGTTGATGTAAACTTGGCAAATTTCATTGCAAGAAAGTGCAACAAATGGGAAAAAAATGTCAAGAACAAAAAAAACTTAAGTTTAAAACTAAATAATCAACATCAATGAACTAATCTCATGTTTCAAGTACTATTATCTAGTCTTGAATATCATAAGTAAATTTTCAATAACAAGTAAGCAAGAATGGAAGGTGGGTTTTAGCAAAGGTGAAACTTATGAGATAGCCAACCCCACTATGACAATTCAAGATTAATAATGGATGGGTATTACATCTTTTGAAGTGTTGGTCCGCACAAGAAGTTGATTTAAAAAGAAAAACTCAAGAAAGGGGATGAAAGGGCAAAGGGGGCCCAAATGCAGCTCCAAATAGGGGTTAACTTTACCAATAACTTTATTTTGCAAAAAAAATAATGATGATTGAATATGTGGGTGGGTGAGGTGGATGGCAATATTGTAGGTAGCCCCTGGGTGTCAATCTTCCAAGTTTTTTTAGTAAACACATGTGCAAAGTATCATAACTACATTTACGGAGGTAAACCAAAGAATATTTTTAATAACAATTCGGGAAATTAATCTTTTAAGTGTTGAATTATTTTTTCTCGCTTTTGTTAATGGATGGAGGTGCTTAAACTTAATTGGAAGTAGGATTAAAAAGATTGGAAGGAAATAACTAGAACATGGTGACAAGTTAAAACATGTAAAGTTTTTAAGTTAACATTTTAACCCAGAGTCATGATTTATAAGAAGCCACATTTAACCAAATTATAAGATATTGAAGTTTTTTAAGGTAGATAGACATGTGGAAAAATGGTACAATCAAGTTGACAATTTATAAATAAAGAAGATGGCAATATATGTAGGATTAATAGGACAAAGGAGGCAACATGTTTACACAATTTTTTTGGCATTTGGAGTTTTATCCCCATAACTTTCTATTGCCTTGTCAAAATTGAATGAAATTGTAGGCTCTTTCTTTTCCTTTCCAAACTATACTATAATTATAAACTTGAATAACCTTAGCAAATGGAATGTCCCATTAGTGTCTTTCTTTTAGCAAATTTTGATGAGATTTTAGATTTCTTGCTTGGTTGGGGAGCTCTAATGAGACTAAGAGGAATTTTTTGTTCTATTTCTCCATTATTACTGTTGGATGAACCAACATCCTACTAATTTCAATTCAAAGCATGTGCATGTATCACTAGCATGAATGTTGTCAAAACATGCAAGGGTGTGACCCCATCACCTATTAATCCTTAAACCTTAGCAACCATGGCCCTCCACATCTTGATGCATTCCACTTTCTTTAGGTGCCAATCTATTTCAAGTTTTTTGCTATCATCACCATTTACTTCAATCACAAAGTGGATGTTTTTCATTAACTTGTAGTTGAACATCATTAAATGGGGTTGTTAGAACTTGTTCCACTAATAGTTGGGATTGCAAGAATGCATTTTTGATGTCATGACTTTAGCCTTGGGCTTATCAAGGTTAAAGCATGAGAGGGGGAGTAGTCCAACAATATGACAATTTGATTTTCAATCATTAAAACTCAAGAATTAAGGGTTGAATGACCTGCAAATTAAACATATGGTACACCATTGGAAAGGTCTTTTCAAGGGCTATAATCTTTCCCTTGAAAAGTCTTAAATTAAAGCTTTTATGTGAGAGTTATGAGGTTGGAAAAAATCAAGAACTTTCAAGATTCCTTTTGGAGAGTCTTAAGACATTTTTCCACCTTGATGCAACCCCCACCATTGATGACTCAACTTGCATTATTTACCATTTTTCTTGCTTTATGCATGTTGATATCACCTTGAATTCTTATTTTTGAGTTCATCCTTGTCCCACGCAAAAGCCCCCACCCCCATTTTTCTTATGAAAGTTAAGGAACACACCCTCAAGTTTGCGAGCTTTGTTGGTGGACTTGGAAAACCATTTTAGAATCCTATGAATTTGCTTTTCAATTGTGTTGTTTGTTGTTAAATTTAAATTCCACACCTTATGATTCATGAAAGTCTATGGTTTTATATAATATTGATCATTACTTGAGTTCTTTGATTAAGACCAATATAATATTTGGATTCAAATGTTAAAACCAATGATCTTAGATCCAAGTTGTATTAATAACCCATGACATTAAGACCCTTATTTGTGAACTTGCTAGTCAACGTGGTAGAACCAAGGTAAAATTGAAACCTTTTATTCGCGTGCTTTCATTAGAACAAACCACTTGGAACCTCCTTGGGTTCTAGTGTTTTAGATGGGTCCACATATTAAGTTTTTAAAAATTAGGGTTTAAAGTTTTTTTTTTGTCACCTTCCCATCACTTTCCTTTTAAGAGTTTTGCTTTTTCTTTGTGTTACATTTGTGGTGATGGCCTTTTTGTTTTTCCTATCACTCCCTAACTTTCATCACATTGCATTTGAGGCAATTGCCTTTTCTTTTTTTCCTTTCACTCCCAAGCTCTCATCACATTGTGTTTGCACTGAAAAGCTTTTTGCTTTTCCTTTCATTCCCAAATTTTCATCACATTGTATTTGCAACCATTCAATATTGGAACATCAACAATTAAACTTGGTTGTTCATCATGTTGTAACTTGTTGCAAGCCTTGCATTTTGTCATCGAATGTGGTTATTGGTTACTAGTTACATTGTGCTTACAATTTTTGGCACTCGTGGTTACATTGCACTAGGAATTATATGACGTAGGATAAATTTGTCTTATTTGCAAAAGCATTAGCAATTTTTTTATTATTATCATTTCATTGTGTTAGCATTTCGTCATGTTTGTGGTTGCATTGTTACATCACATTGTAACTTTTGTCATGGTTACATCATGTTTGCAAAGTTTCATTATGTGCTTGCAAATCATTGTGATTACATTATTATAGGTGAAAACACACTAAGGGTGAACCACTTTTGTTCAAAAAGCTGTATAACAAGTATTATAATACGCAACAAGCTAAAATCTTGATGGCATCATTTGGTTATTAAACACATGCAAAAAAAAATTAATTTGCATAACAACATTTTGGAACTCAAAGTTCAAGTTTTGAGTCAAAATTAGTTTCAATTCAACAATTAGATGAGGAGGATTGGATAAAATCAATGTACATAAAGTATATAACTCATAGTTTTTCAATGTCATAAGATTTCATGTATGTGGTTCATGGAACATTACCAAACAAAAAAAATTTGAAAAAATAATGCAATGCCCATCTATAGATTCTCCTCCTCTTTAATATGGTAGTGATTTTTTCCTAAAAGGAAGATATTTTTATCCATGGACATTGCTAAAGAAATGCAAAAAAAACACATTTTTTGAATGGAATTTCATCCAAAAACTTTAAAATTTTAAATTGTGAAAAAATTAATTGATGTATATCAATATCATACACAATAAAAAATTTACCTAAGAATTCCATCAATAACTTTAGTTTTGAAGTCTTAAAAATTCAAATTTTCAAACTTTGTGACGGGTATTATTTTATCACAAATATACTCTATATGTTCAAATTATTCAATGTTTGTTGGACTTTTCAAAATAATTGAGTAGATTAAGTCTAAAACTAAGCATATGTTTTTTTTTGAAAAAAACAAAATCCAAGATGTGATGTCCATATGTTACCCAAATATATATATTATACTTGTGATTACAATTTTTGGGGGGCTTAGTGTGCTTTCACCCTTAGTGCTACACTTTGTAATTTCAAGGTAAGTCTTTTCAACATTATCAAGTTTTTTTTTTGTTTTTTGTTTCAGGTTCTTGTGTTGTCAAAATTCTTTTGCTAGGTTTTTTTCATGTTTTTGTGTTTTATACATGTAATTGAAAGGATGGCATCAACAAATTCAACACTCAATATAACAAAAGAAATGATACACGAACAAGATGAATTTATGTTATCGAGTAATCGCTCAATGGGATTAGAAGATGGTCCAAATCTAGGTTATAAAAATCGATGTGACATGCCCATTTTGCTTTAAGAGTCACTTAACATCTATTTTGATGTGTCAATTGTGTCCATTAGAATGGACATAAGAAATGTTTTCCTTACACTTGGGTTGCCCCCTTACATATGGTGGCTGAAAATGGATTTAGTTGCCACACAATTGGTGATGGACATTTTTCTATTACCACAAGTTTTCTATCTCCAATCCTATGGCAATCAAAAAGGGTTTCAGTTGCCATTCAACAATTGGGCCTTTTTGGATGGTGACCAAAACCCATTCTGATCACCATATGTAAAACAATTGAAATTTTTTGGTCACCATATGTAAGGGGACCAAAAAATTTCGGTTTTCAAAAGTTTAACAATCGAAAAATTTTAGTTGGTAACCCTAGTGACCAAAACCTTTTTTGGCCACCAATGACTACAATTTTCTATTGTTGGAGATTTTTTTTTAATGCCTTTAATTGCCACAAGTAAATATTGTTGAAAGGTTTTGAAAAAACCATATCACATGCCCCCTTTCAAAATTTAGTTCTTGATAATTAGAAATGGTTTCAATTGCCATTCAATGATCACGCCTTCTTGGACAATTGAAGGTGACCAAAAATTTGGTTGCCAAGGATAAAAATTTGCAACACTTGGTGGCCAAAAAGGGTTTCAATGGCCGATGTATGGTGATTGAAAATGGTTTCCAATTGCCATCTAACAGTTAGGCCAACTTGTTGGTGATTAAAACATTTTCCGGTCGTCACCTTATTAGACCCTTCAACATTAAGTCAAGCCATTGCACATGCTATTCGATGTGATAATAGACTCTTTGAATACCGACAGAAAAGGCACCATGAACTCACATTAACAACACAAAGGAATTTTGCATCATCAGCAATAGAAAAGAGTTTGTCACTTGCAATGTTAGCTCGACCTTTGGCAACCTCGCCAAAAGACGACCCCATGTAGATTGATAAAATAAATTCAAGCCTCTAATGGAGCAAGAGAAGCAATGCCAACATACAAACAATCTTTATTTGTATTGTGAAGAACCATGTCATGTTGTTCATGAATGTCCAAAGAAGCACAAACCACATGCAACACACACCATCTTTGTTACCAATTCACAACCAAAGGAATCAGAAAACAAGCATGTCTAATATCAGTAGAGACCATGAGGCTAGAGCTTGATGCATCATGTAATGAGAATGGTCCCAACTTATTTTCAAACCCAACACCATGTTTTTGGTACCAATCATTATTAAATGTAGTAAGTTTGTGACAATGGAGGCCCACACACTTCTTGATTCTAGGTCATTAGCATGTTTATGGACAAGGAACTAGTGTGACAATAGAAGTTGGCTCTAATGGAAAATAACACACCAATGCCAGTTGAGGTCATTGATGGTCAGAGCCTTTCATCAAGACCAGTTGCACATGAAATCGAGTCATTAAATGTTACCACTAATTCCCATACTAGCAAGGTTGTTTTCAATGAAATTTCATTTCTAAAAAATCTTGTCATCATTGAATTGTTTTGGTTTATTTTACATAATCCGCGAGTGGATTGCCATATGACGAGTCTTCGCTTTGAAACACCATAGCACGAGGCCCTAGAATGTGAAACCTTTGTCAGAAACATGCAAAATTTGAAGCAAATGGAAAACTTAAATGGTATAAAAAGGCTTAGGGGTGAAAATCCTTTAAGGTGTATCACACATGACGAAAAGGGCCTAGTCCTTATTGCAATGTTTTTTTACCCTATATTATGATCCCCATAAAACTAATGAATAAAAAATTGTCAAATTTTTCAAAAGGAATATATTTTGGACCATTACAATTTTAGACTCCATCATAATCATCCATAAATGTGTCTTTACATGGGAAAAAAGGACTAAGTAAAAGAGACAAAAAAAGGTGACATTGGATAAGATTTTGGTACACCTTAAAAAATTTGCACCCCAAGGTGCCCCAAACCTTTGTTTGTTTGAGCAAAAACCTTCATGAAGGTTGCCACAAGAAGAGATGCATTCTTAATTTATGTTCTTCCTTCACCAAATGTTGAGCCATGTCCGCATGAAATTCCTTCTCATTACCAAGAATTCAAAGATGTGTTTGAAAAGAGAAATGTAGACACCTTGCCCAAGCATTGACCTTACAATTGCACCATTGATATTGTGGAAGGAGCACAACCTCCATTCAGACCCATCTATAATTTGTCGCAAAACAAACTTGTAGTGTTTCATGAATAAGTCAATGAAAACCTTGAGAAAGGGTTCATTCAACATTCAAAGTCTCCAACCGATGCCCCTATCCTTTTTGTCAAAAAGAAAAATGTTTTTTTGCAAATGTGTGTTGATTATCATGGATTGAATCAACTCACCATCAAGAATTGGTACCCTTTGCCCTTGATCTTAGGTTTGTTGGACTAGCTTAGTCATGCCAATGTGTACACCAAGATTGATCCATGTGAAACATATAACTTGGTGTGCATTCAAAAGGGCAATGAATGGAAGACAATGTTCATAACCCATTACGGCCATTTTGAATATGTTTTCATGCCATTTGGCCTTACTAATGTGCTTGTCATTTTCCAACATCTAATGAACAATGTCTTTTGTGAGTACTTGGATGACTTCATGGTTTGTTACATTGATGACATCTTCATTTTTTCAAAGAACATGGAGAACTATGAATGCCATGTACATTTAGTTTTGGAGAAGCTTTAGGAGGTTGGATTTTACGCCACATTGGAGAAGTGTGAATTCCATCAATTTGAAGTGGAATTCTTGGGTTACATCATCTCTAAGGATGGCATTTGCATGGACCTTCGTAAGGTTTAGACCATTATTGATTGGGCTACTCCAATGTCTAATGTTTTCTTGGATTTGCCAACTTTTATTGACATTTCGTTGCCCACTATTTTTCAATAGTGGCCCCTCTCACTCGGTTGACTAAAAAAGATAACCTTTTTTTTGGGGAGTTGAAGCTTATAATGCCTTTTAATCTTTGAAGGTTTTTTTTTCATGACTACCCCACTTTTGATTCATGTAAACATTTCTAAACCTTTTGTTTTAAAGATAGACACTTCCGACTTTGTGGTAAGCATTGTGCTTTCACAACTTGGAGAAGACTATTTTCTTCATCTTGTCAACTTCCATTCTTATAAGTTTTTTCTTGTGGAGATTAATTATAAGACATTGATAAATAACTTCTAGCATCATGGATGCCTTAGAGGAATGGTGTCATTTGTTTGAAAGAGTTCAACATGAAATCAATGTGTATTCAAACCATAAAAACTTGTAGTATTTCATGACAACTCATATTTTGAATCGATGCCAAGCTTAGTGGGCATTGTCCTTATTTCGATTCTAATAATTTGTCATCACATATTGCAATGGGCGCTAATAAGGGAAACCTAATCGGTTGTCACATCGTTCGTACCTCGCACCTTAGAAGGGAAATGTAACCTATGAATAACAATATGATGTCATTTTCAAGCCTGAACATCTTTGACTTTAGGTGTTGTTCATAATTCTTAATGACACAATTTTTTTTGTCAAATTTGTTAAGATTTGAAAGACCTTTTTGCTATTGGCATCAAATCTAATCAGGGAATCATCATCAAATCAAGGATTTTTCCAATGATCATGTTAAGTTCAAATTTCAAAATGGTCTACTTTATCACAATGGTCTTTTGTATGTTCTTGATAGCCTTGCATGACTTTAAGTTCTCCAGGCTAGCATGATGCTTTAGTTGAAGTCCATTTTGGATTCACAAGACCATGGAATTAATGACTTGAGATTATTGATGTCCATAGCTTTAAAGTATGTGAAGGAGTTTGTTGGATCTTGTGATGTTTGTGCTCGAACAAAGAATCCTCATCATCACCCTCATGGTCTCCTTAAACCATTATTGATCCCTACATCCCCATGGTCTTCAATTTCCGTGGATTTCATCACAAACCTCCCACTTTTTAATTCTTATGATTCCATCTTGGTGGTGGTGGATCGTTTAACAAAAATGGTTCATTTCATTATGTGTACAAAAATAATAACTAGCAAACAAACAACCAATTTTTCCTTGATCATGTTTGTCAATATCATGGTCTTTTTTAAGATATCATTTTTTATCATGGGCCTCAGTTTGCATATAAGTTCTGGAAGTGACTCTTTAAACTTTTAGGTGTGAAGGTGAAGTTGTCATCAATTTCCAACCTTATACAAATGGGCAAATAAAATGGGTCAATCAAGTTTTAGAATAGTATTTACGATGCACAACTAATTATCATCAAAATAATTGGTCAATTTTTTTTGGCCATGGCAGAGTTTGCCTATAATAACACAGTGCATTCATCAACCCAACAAACACTTTTCTTTTTAAATCATGGTTTACACCCCAAGTTTGACATTCAAGGTGTGCACAAAGTCATGAATCCAATAGTTGAGGATTGAACCATGTGGTTAGCGAATGTTCGAGTTTAACATGTATCTAATCTTGAAAAAACACAAAGGAAATACAAGGAAAATGTTAATGAAAATCGAAAGGAACAACCTAATTTCAAGGTCAGGGACCAAGTTTGGCTTCAACAACATATCAAAACAACAAGGCCATTAGAGAAATTGGATTATCACAGGCTAGGTTCATTCTTCATTGTGAAACAAATCAATGTCGTGGCTTTCTAACTCAAGCTTCCAAGTTTTATGAAATCCATCTTGCATTTCATGTTTCCTTGTTGGAACCTTACCATGCGTCTACCATTCCAAGAAGAATCCACGATCCCCCTCCACCAATTGAAATTGACGGTGAATGTTAAGAATATGAAGTGTAGGACATTTTGGATTCACGAGTATTTAATCGTCAACTCTAGTATCTTGTTCACTGGCATGGGTATGATGTGAGTGAGCACACTTGGGAATCAATAAAAAATCTTTCAAATGCCATGGAGAAGGTGGATGAGTTTCATTGATGATATCTAAACAAGCCTAAGTCCGTTTCTCATGGAATTCATTGCTAGAAGGGGAGGTGACATCACGGATGCCAATGCCATGGAGTTCATTCATTTGAATGATCATCCATGACTCGTAATAAACTTGTACCTAATTTTTAATTTAATTTGAATTCACTCTTAGTTATGTTTTAATTCACTTATAATTAATTCATAGTTGAGTTTTAGTTAGATTCTAGTTAAGTCCGAGTTAACTGGACCAATTAACTCCTAGTCAACTTTAAGT